>ERZ791826.70-NODE-70-length-123570-cov-18.519605_pt1 | contig 123570 bp, 106 predicted proteins | sample MGYA00510297_ERZ791826 | MGnify/ENA primary metagenome ERZ791826 (study PRJEB30046, sample SAMN00792004) | human gut metagenome | study: EMG produced TPA metagenomics assembly of the A metagenome-wide association study of gut microbiota in type 2... | reverse complement strand
AAATACCGACCTCCAATCGTTAGATTCTTAGGTCTAACTTTTGGGGGTCGGTACAATATCAGCTCCTTATTATATACTGTATTTGTTATCAGACTTGGATAATTTAATTAAAAGAGTTCGTTTACCATGTCTGCTGTGTATGAAACGCTTGTGGCATGCTCAACCTCAATCATATAAAGCGCATGTGCTGCTAAATGTTCTGCTGCCTGTTCAAGGTCTCTGATACCTGTAGTATCCTTGCAGTAATCAAGAACAGCGTCAAGTCCGTCATCAAACACCAGGCACTCATCCTCGTGAAGACCGATTCTTTTAAGAACCTTAGGAAGTGAATATTTAAGGAAAATTGTCTTCTTTTCTTCTCTTGTGTAATCAGGAATATCGATTACTGCAAATCTAGAAAGAAGTGGTGCACTTATCTTATCCTTATCATTAGCTGTGGCGATAGGATATACGCCTGAAGTTGGGATAAGACATTCCATATAATTATCAGTGAATCCAAGATTATCAAGGAGTGTAAGGAGTACATCCGCAGGGTTGGCATTGCCATTGCTTGAAGTAGCCTTATCAAGCTCGTTGATAATGAATACAAGGTTAGATTCACCAGCCATATTAAATGCTTCCATGATAATACCAGGTTTTGCATTGGAGTATATTCTTGAACTTCCTGTAAGCTGTTCTGCGTCATTAATAGAACTCATATCAAGTGTTGTCCAAGGCATTTTAAGAATCTTGGCAACAAGGTAGGCAATCTGTGATTTACCTGTTCCGGCAGGACCTACAAGAAGGATACCGTATGCAGGAAGAGTGTGTGTTCTGTTAATCTGAATAACAGTTTCAATGATTCTCTGCTTAACACTCTCCATACCGAAAAGCTCTTCGTCAAGAATTCTTCTTGCTTCCACAGGGTCAATTGATTCGAAGTAATTGCTCTTCCACTTAATATTAAGCATGATAGAAAGTGCTCTCTGTGCATGTCTTTTCTCTTCAGGAGTTACCTCACTTGAACGGGCAACAACAAGATTGCGTCTTGCCCATAAACGGATATTTTCAGGAAGTGTACTTCCTGCACAGTTAAGGAAATCTGATATGCTTGTAAGGCTTGTAAGCTTCATATCATCAGCAGATTCATCAGGCTCTTCACTATTGTCTTCTGCAACGGCACTGCTCTCTAATAATCTTTCAATCATAAACTGAAGAAAACCGTCTTCGGCAGATAACTTGTTACCATTGCCAAATGCAACCTCCTGAATCTTGTATACATTGTATCCTTCAGATGTGTTAGCACCTGTAAGCTTTACTTTAACTCTGTTCTCGCCAAGCCATTTGATAAGGCTTGTAAATCTTGAATCAATCTTTAAGATATTGCTTGTAAAAGACTCACCATCAATCTGGAAATCGAATGCAGTTTTTTTATAAGGGTTAGTGAATAAACCATAAGATGTCTCATCCCACTGCTTCTCAGAATTATCCAGAACAAGGATTGGGTTCTCTGGTGAAGCTGTAGAATTGTCAGATTTAAAAGTTGTATAGGTACACTCAAAACCGGCATTGCTGCCAGAATTGGCATTAGCGTCATAAACTAACATATATTCCTCTTTCTGTGCTTTAAACACTTGTAATAATCTATCATATAATAACATATTCTGGGAAGTTGGCAAGGAGAGGATTGAATATATTAAGTTATGTGCTATAATAATTATAGATAAAATATTAGCTATAAATGTATATTTATCAGTAAAATAGCTAATATATTATATAGATGTTTACACGTAAGGAGAGATTAATATATGAATGAATATGTCTGGGAGACATGTGAAGAACTGGATAAAAAAATAGCTGACAGGGTAAGACTAATAAGAAAAAGACGCTCCATTTCGCAGGAGAAGCTTTCTAAGATTAGCAATGTCAGTCTTGGCTCGATAAAAAGATTTGAAACAACAGGACAGATTTCACTGTTATCGTTGACTAAGATAGCTGTAGCACTTAATATTGCTGATGATTTAAGAAACATTTTTACAGAGATTCCTTATAACAGTATTGAGGAGGTAATTAATGAGACAAGATAGAATTATAAATGTTTTTTTTCATGACAGGCTTGTTGGAACTCTTGCTATGACGAACGAAAGAAAAGCTGCATTTGAATATGCAGATGAATGGCTTGAGAATGGATTTTCAATAAGTCCGTTTTCATTGCCTCTTGAAAAGAAAGTATATGTCCCGGTTAAAGATTATTTTAATGGCTTATGGGGAGTATTTGCAGACAGTCTGCCTGATGCATGGGGACAGCTGCTGCTTGACAGGATGTTAAAAGAAAAGGGATATAATATAGACAATGTGAGTATGCTTGACAGGCTTGCAATTGTTGGAGAATCAGGAATGGGAGCATTAACATACAGACCGGAATGGGATATGCCAAAGCAGGAAAAACTCAGCAGTCTTGATGAATTATCTGAGCAATGTCAGAAAATTCTTAATACTGAATATTCGGACAAGCTTGATGAATTATACAGGCTTGGTGGAACAAGCGGTGGAGCAAGACCTAAAATTATGACTAAGATAGATGACGAGGATTGGATTATCAAGTTTCCTGCTCATGTAGATGGAAAGAATGCGGGGCTGATGGAATACCGATATTCACAGTGTGCAAAGCAGTGTGGAATTGATATGGAAGAGACCAGACTTTTTCCATCTGATATATGTGATGGATATTTTGGAACTAAAAGATTTGATCGTAAGAATGATTCGTTTGGAGAACACAGAATCCATATGCTTACAGCAGCAGCGCTTCTTGAACTGGATTTCAGGCAGCCCAATATGGATTATCACCAACTTATGAAATTAACAAAAATATTAACAAGGGACAATAAGCATGATATAGAAAATATGTACCGACGAATGTGTTTTAATGTGTTTGCACATAACAGAGATGACCATTCAAAGAATTTTACATTTATATATGATGAAAATAATGATGGCTGGAGACTAAGCCCGGCATATGACCTGACTTATAGTACGACATATTATGGAGAACATACTACTACAGTAGACGGCAATGGAAGAAATCCAGGGATTAAGGAGCTGGCTGCTGTTGGAACAGCAGCAGGGATAGGAAAAGATATATGCACTGAGATTGCGTACGACATAGAAAAATGTGTTAAAAACGAGCTGAATGGTAATTAAACGTCCAGCTCGTTTTGTCAGGTATATATATTAATTAACAGCCCTTATCTCGCCATCAGTAATAAGTGGATAGCGAATCAGCTTATCACCGTCAAGGTTCTCCTTATGCATATCAACAGCACATATCTGATGGTTGTCATATGATGTGTAATAATATATGCCTTTAGTTGTATTGCAGCAGCAGGTATATATTGTTATCTCGTATTTGTCATCGTCTAGCTGGCAGCAGCCACGCTGCTGGTCTACGCTGCCTAATATATGAAAGAACTGGCTTACGCTTGATTTCTCATCGTCACCTGAAACAGAATTCATCTTAGTAAAAGCTACTTTTACGAATCTTGACTGAGATGACAGATCTCCAGGAAGTCCGATAGCACCCATACCACGGCTGTATCTGTTGAATTCAAGTTTGTCCGAGAAATTGCTCTCAGGCTGTTTTGCAGACAATCCCATGTAATTGTTAAGATTAAACATCTGTATGTTAAATGGCGGATTATTAGTAAGCACACCTACAGGGTTATCGTATATATGAAGTCCGTCTGACATGGATTCAACAGTTATGCAGTTTTCCTTGTCAGCAATAATCCAGTGAAGATTAGCACATGGAAACATATCATTAAACTGAGTGTTGGTAAGATTAATAAACTGGAGTCTTTCTTTGGCTTCATCAACTGTCGCACATTGTGATAATATCCACGGAATGAATTCAAATACAGCAACATTTTCAACATTACTCTCCCTGTTAATGCCTCCCTGGTCTGGTTCGTTGTAAGCTGCATTGCCAACAAAATTAAGTCCTGCCATGCCAAGTCCTTTTTCGTTAAATGCTTCATAATATAAAGGATAATCATCAGCGACATGTGCCATTCCAATCATCGCAAAGTGGTTATTCCTTACTCCCATGAATCTGAAATTAATAGGATAATTTCTAGGTGTGACAGTCACCTCATCACCATAAGAAAATTCATAATCCAGTGTTCTTCCCATATAGAAATCTTTAGTTTTATAAGTAGCTGCTGTACACATAAGCCCTCCTTTATGTCTTGTATTATAGTAATATTCTGATTATTTATTAAGAAATAATACATTACAGTTCTTTTTTTTACAATACAATTTCATGAAAACACTGTAGTATCCATATCATAAACTTAATAAATCAAAGACAAAGGCGTCGTACATCTGGTGTGCGGCGCCTTTATTGTTTATTTTGTTAATAATTAATCATGCAAAAAAGGAAGGGAGCTGGTTTTATGAAGAAAAAGTTAGGATTAGGAAGTGGCGTGGCAATATGTGTAGGACTTATTGTTGCCACAAGCTGTCTTGTTTCTTTGGGAACAGGAATGGGTTGGATAGGCCGATGGTTTATCATTCCGCTATTTGCAGTAATGGTGCTGAACTGGTTTATTGGAATATCATTTGCAGAACTGAATGGACTTATGCCAAGAGTTCAGGGAGGCACAGGACAGTATCTTCTGGCTGGTATGGGACCACTTCCATCATTAATTGGTAATCTGTCAGCCTATGTAATTACAGAAATATTAAGCATGACAGCAGAGATTACACTTTGCGGACTTGTTTTAAAAGGTCTGTTTCTGCCACATGTAGATAACAGGATAATATCAATTATAATAATGGCATTGTTTCTCGTGATTAATCTTTTTGGTGTAGATATATTTTCAAAGGTACAGAACATAGTAGTATTCCTGCTTATCGGTTCAATGGTTCTTATTGGATTAATAGGTGTATGTAAATTAGGAATAAGCTCAAATGTTGTTGATTATGCAGCAAATGCACCAACATTTGAACAGATAGGCGGATTTAAGGGACTTTGCTCATATGCCGCACTTGCATTCTGGCTGTTTATAGGTGTTGAGTTTATTATTCCGGTAGCAAAGGATTTGAAGAATCCAAGAAGAGATGTACTTCTTTCTATGACAATAGGTTTGGTTTTACTATTTTTTGTACAGAGCATTCTTGGTATAGGAATGACTAACTATGTAAGTCTTGATATTCTTGCCAATGACCCTGCAGGTACTCCTCATATGACATACGCTACTAACCTTTTAGGCAATGCAGGACGTATATGGATGGGAATTATAACCATACTTGCAGCCGCTTCGACAATTAATACAGTATATGCTTCTGTTTCAAGAATTGTACAGGGTATGGGCGAGGAAGGCATGATGCCATCAGTATTTGCTAAGACAAACAAGAGAGGCGCAGCATGGGTCGGACTTGTAGTGCTATTTGTATTCGTTGCAGGAATAATTGCTTCAGGACTTGGAGCAACAGAGGGTGTAAGTTTTCTGTTATTGTCAGGTTCATGCTTCTGGTTATTAACATACTGCCTTGTACATGTAACAGTGCTTATACTCAGGAAGAGAAATCCTGAATATCCAAGAAAAAAGTGGCTTACATTAGGCGGAATACCTCAGATAATAGGTATTCTTGGAAATGTATACATGATATGGAATATATCAACAGGAGATACCAGAATTAAGATATTTGAGTTGTGTGGAGTTTTATTTGCCGGACTTGTAATTTATTCAATAATCTGGGTATGTGGAGTTATGAAAGCAAGCCCATTCCAGCCGGTACCGGTTGAAGTGATAAATGATGCTTCTGTCAGGTTCAATGAACTTGTAAAGAAGGAAAATGAAGAAAAGGCACTTGCAGGTGCAGAAGGAGAGGTAAACTAAATGGCAGAGAAGAGAGTAAATTATTCATCAGGAGCTCCATTAGAAGAAAAAGTAGGATACAGCAGAATGGTAAAGGTTGGTGACCATATATATGTTGGTGGAACAACGTCAGTACAGCCGGATGGTACAGTGTATGGAGAAAATGCCTATGAGCAGACCAGATATGTACTTGAGAAGCAGGTAAAGCTTATTGAGCAGGCTGGTGCAGGTGTTGGAGATGTTATTAAAGTAGATGTGTTTGCTGTAGATATGAAAATGTGTGCAGATATATCAAGAGCATATTCAGAGATATTTCATGATATCAGACCATTATGCACAGTGGTTGGAACACCTGCACTTAACAGACCGACACAGTTTGTAGAGATAATGATGGAAGCAGTCATAGGCTGCGGATTATAGAGGAGGAATTATTATGTATCCGGAAGTTGATTTTTTATATCTTAATGAACAGGAAATGATTAAGGCTGGCGTAAAGAACATGCCTAAATGCATAGATACAATGGAAGATGTTCTTAAATGTCTTACAAAGGGTGATTTCGTAATGGGAGGTGAAAACCATAATTCTCATGGATGTATGGTAACATTCCCTAATGAATCTCCTTTTCCGAATATGCCAAAGAATGTAGGAGAAGATAGAAGATTTATGGCAATGCCGGCATATATAGGAGGTCCGTTTGATATGGCTGGTATGAAATGGTATGGTTCTAATACAGCTAATAAGGAAATTGGTCTGCCAAGGTCAATACTTATGGTTATGCTTAATGACAAGACAACCGGCGCACCGGTATGCCTTATGAGTGGTAATCTTCTTAGTGCCTACAGGACGGGCGCAATTCCTGGAGTGGGTTTAAGACATCTCGCACCAAAGGGTGCTAAGACGGGAGCAATATATGGCCCTGGTGTAATGGGAAAAACAAGTCTTGATGCATTTATGGCAACATGCCCAGAGCTTGATACACTTAAGGTAAAAGGTAGAGGAAAGAAATCATTAGACAGTTTCCTTGAATATGTCAAAGCTGCATATCCACAGCTTACAACTGTAACAGTGGTAGATGATATAGAAACTCTGGTAAGAGACAGTGATGTTATATCATTTGCAGCCACAGCAGGAACAGATCCGTCAAAATATGCATATGTCAAAGGTGAATGGATAAAGCCGGGAGCGCTTATTGTTGCTCCAAGTGCATTTGATATGGAGACAGATTTTCTCAAAGAAAAATGTAAGATGGTAGTTGATAATATAAAGCTTTACGAGGCATGGGCAGAGGAATATCCATATCCGACATTTGGTTCAATTAACATAATAGGTGCAAAGTTTACAGATATGTGCCATGATGGAATTATAAGTAAAAGTGATATTACTGATATGGGAGATATATTGCTTGGCAATGCATCAGGAAGAGACAGTGATGATCAGATAATTGTATATTCTGTTGGAGGAATGCCTGTAGAAGATGTTGCCTGGGGTAAGGTATGTTATGAAAATGCTGTGAAAATGGGACTCGGAACGAAGCTTAACCTATGGAACAAGCCTGATATGTGTTAAAAGAATATGAAATACATGTATATACTGTAAATATAAAAAGACCTGTATGGCTGCAAATAGCGCATTCCATGCAGGTTTTTTATTGATTTCTCATCCTATTCGACATAATTCGACATGCATACGTTGTATTATCTATATAAAACATAAGGGTAAAGTCTTTTTGGAGGATAGAATGAAACGGATAATATGTGTTTTACTGTTAACAGTATTGATTGTAAGTATGCTGTTGTCATGTAGTATACCATTAAGAAACAGTGGAAAAGAAAAACAGAGAATAGTTGTACAGCTTGACCAGGATTACTGGCTTGCAAGTGTAGGAAAAATGTTGAAAGAACATTTTCCGGATGTTGAATTTGATTTTGTCATAAGCAGGGGAGGAGCACAGTATCTTAATGATGCAGCGCTTAATGATGATCTTGCGGATATAATAATAGATGCATCATCATGGACACAGACGTCTTCGTCTGATGATGATTATGATATTAATCCCAGGGATTATCTATATGATTTTTCATGTACAGATATTACAAACATGTTTTATAAGGTATATCTTGATGGATTTACCAATGAAGATGGTTCTGTGAACTGGCTTCCTGGTGCTGCGAGCGTGGAGGGGATACTTGCCAATACAGCAGTTTTTGAGAAATATGGAATAGAGCTGCCTCATGATTATGTAACATTTGTTGAAGCATGTAATAAGTTCAGTGAATATGGGATAAGAGGGTTTGCAGCAGATTATAAATATGATTATACAGATTCATATATGTTACAGGCGTGGTCTATTCCATTGTTACAAAGTACAGAAGGGCGCATCTGGCGTTATGAAGCAATGGATGGAAATATAGATCACATACCGGATGAGCTGGGTGTGAAGTTGTTCTCGAGACTTGGACAGGTTTTGAAAGATACTGATGCACAGGCAGATGACACAAAAAGAGGATATTCAAGTATATTCCAGGATTTTGTGTCCGGGAAGATTGCAATGATACGACAGAGCACTAATATTGCAGAGTATCAGGATGAGGGAATGAATAATCTCATTCTTTTGCCATATTTTGGGGAGACAGATAATGATAACTGGTATTTCAGTACACCCGGATATTCAATAGCTATGAATGGAAAACTTAAAGGAGCAGGGAAAAAAGAAGAGCTGGCACTGGATATAGTAAGATATATGTTTGGCAGTGATGTAATGAATGCAATGGCAGACAGAATACAGTCGGTTGTTGTGTATAATAAAGATGTAAATGTAGATGTGCAGGACATATTTTCTAACCTGATTCCTTATATTGAAAGTAATCATATGTATACATATATAAGGAATGACAGTGTGTGCCGGGCAAGCTGCGCAGCAGTACAGAAAATGCTGGCAGGAGATGTGGATGCCACGCGGGCGGTGGAAGTGTTTAACAATAACTACAATGCGGTAAAAGAAAAATCCCCTGTTATTACCACATTTGACAGGGAATATCAGTGGAGAATATCAGATACAGGAAGTGAGGCATTTTCAGTGAGAGTTAATACGCTTCGGGAAATATGTAATGTGGATATGCTGATTGCACCTGCTGCCATGAATGCCGGAGACATCTATAATGGAAGTTATACAGCAGCACAATTACAGGCACTTCTAATGGGCGGAGGCGTGAAGTTTTATACGAAGGATGCAACAGGAGCTGAGATTAAAGATGTTGTGCGGTGCCTTGTGGAAGGCTGTGGACGGGATGACGACCCGATATCATGGGATACGCTGCCGGCATCAAGCGGATTTACAATGAAGATATCGAGAGATGATAAGGGCGATATGCATCTAGAGGATATTCTTACAGATGGAAAGTCAGTAGAAGACGAAAAAATATATTCTTTCTGTTATGTTGACGTTTCTGGTCATACTTTGTTGGAACGTGCATATAATTATGATATGTCAAAACATGGCGGAGTTCATATGTATAAGGCTGAGGCAGACATCAGGGAAGGCGAAAAATATGATGGATATATAGCTCATACAACAAATGTAGCACAACAATGGATACAGTATTTTGCTGATGGAGGCAGACTGGCTGCACCAGAAGCGTATATACAGAAGAGCTGATTATCTTGAGAAAGGAAACAGGTCAATTGAAGAAGAATGAGTATAGAAAATATTTCTTTGCAGCAGTAGGCGTGGCAATAATTGTATTTGCGTGTGTAGGCGTAATAATGCTTAATTATTCCATTACAGTCAGAAGAGAACTGTATGAGACAAGTTCGAAGAATCTTAATGAAGTGTATACACAGGTCAGTGAAAAATTCATGCAGATAACTGGGCAGCAGTGGAACCTGCTTGGAATGACAGGTGATTATATAGATGAGGCTGGTGAAAATATAGACAGCATCAGCAAGTTTCTTACAGAATGGAAGAATGAATGGCATTACACAGAATTTTATTTTATAGATGATGCCTGTAATTACTTGTCATCGTCAGGTAAAAAGGGGTATCTTGAACTCGGAAATACATGGAAAAGTCTTGTGATAGACAGGAAAAATGTTGTAGTGGATGGTTCACTTCCGGGAAGTGATGAGGTAATGTTTTTTGCGATTCCTGTCCAGCCGGCATATATTAGTGGTTTTAAATACAGTTCCATAGCGGTTTCATACAATACAGAAGCTATTAATAAAGAACTGGGTATAAAAGCGTTTTCAAAGGACACAAGCAGTTATGTAATATATGCTAATGGTGATATCGTATTAAAGTCTGAAGGCGGCATGGATATAGGTGGTAATATATTTTATCATCTGAAAAATGCGGATATTTCCGGTAAGTCACTGGATGGTTTTATGAAAAGTGTAAAGAATTCAGATGCAGAAGAAATGGTATTCAGGCTTGATGAAAACCAGTATTGTCTTGTTTATGTTCCAATTGGATTTGATAACTGGGGGCTTATATCAATGGTTCCTATAAGCGTCGCCAATTCAAGCTCTCTTGCGGTTCAGCATAGAACTGTTATAATGGCAGTACAGATAGGTATACTGCTTCTTATGGTTGCATGTGTAGTACTATATACATATTACAAAAGATATGTAAGTGAGAAGGATCATGAGATTGCAAGACGGGATATATTATTTTCGATTATGGCTAAAAATCTGGATGATGTGTATATTATGCTTTCGTGGGGAGACTGGAGAAAACTGTATGTAAGCAGAAATATCGAGAGAGTTCTGGGAATAAGGAGCAGTGAATATGATGGTATCCTTAAAGATTTTGGAGAATTGGAAAAGAGGGGGGAAGTTCCTGAATGGAATGATATTGTGAAGCTGGGAAAAGGAGAATCTGCTGTTAATGAATACTGGATAAAGCCAGCAGATTCAAGTGAATACAGACTTTTTAACCAGGGATGTTATCATATGGATAAAGACGGAGATGATGTCCTTGTAATAATTCTGTCAGACAGAACTTACGAGCAGCAGATAAGAAATCATATGGAAGATGCGCTTCATACAGCAGAGGCAGCAAATCGTGCAAAAAGTCAGTTCCTGTCTAATATGAGTCATGATATAAGAACTCCCATGAATGCAATTGTAGGATTTTCACAGCTTATGTTAAGACATTATAAGAATCCGGATAAAGTCAGAAACTATGCAGAAAAGATAGTTGTTTCAAGCCAGCATCTGCTGAGTCTTATTAATGATGTCCTTGATATGAGTAAAATTGAGTCAGGGAAAACTACTCTTAATCTTTGTGATGTGAATCTTGCTGACATCATAAATGAGACAGACAATATAATCAGACCGCAGGCAAAGAAGAAGAACCAGACATTTGTTGTGAAATCAGATGGTGTTGAATATTGCTGCATTACCGCAGATAAATTAAGACTCAGCCAGATACTTATTAATATATTGTCTAATGCTGTTAAATATACAGAAGAAGGCGGTAACATAACATTTGAAATAAAAGAAATAAAAGTTACCAATCCACAGATTGTAAAATACAAATTCATCATATCTGATAATGGAATAGGAATGAGTGAAGAATATTTAAAAGACATATTTAAACCGTTTACAAGAGAAGAGACAAGCCTTACAGATGCAGTCCAGGGAACAGGACTTGGAATGGCAATAACCAAGAATCTTATTGATCTCATGGGTGGAACTATAAAGGTACTAAGCACACAGGGAGTGGGAACAACTTACGAGGTAACTATGGAATTCAGAATTGCGGATATTAATACGAATAAAGACCTCTGGAACAGATATAACATACCAAAGCATGAGAATGAACCGGATCATGTACTTGTGGGTAAGAATTTTCTAATAGCAGAAGATAATGGTATTAACTCAGATATGCTTAAAGAACTTCTAAAGGAAGAGGGGGCAGCCTGTGATTGTGCAAAAAACGGAATGGCAGCTGTTGATTTGTTCAGACATTCAAAGAAGGGGCAGTATGATCTTATATTTATGGATGTACAGATGCCTGACATGGATGGATATGAGGCTACAAGAGCAATAAGACAAATGAAGCACCCTGACGCAAAGGATATTCCAATAGTAGCTATGACAGCAAATGCATTTTCTAATGATGTAAAAGCTGCATTTGATTGTGGGATGAATGCTCATCTTGCAAAACCTGTTAATGTAGACCGTATAAAAGACATAGTTGCAAATTTTACATAAATTTTACATAACTTACATAATACATTTTACAATGCTCATTTAGAATACACATGATGTGTGAAAAAGTCGTTCAAAAAGGAGCTTATGTAAAATGAATATTTTTGGTGTACTTACGATGGCAGGCGGATTGGCTTTGTTCTTATATGGAATGAATGTCATGGGAGATTCCTTAGCAAAGCTGTCAGGAGGTAAATTAGAACAGATACTTGAAAAGCTGACTTCTAAAAGAATTATGGCAGTACTGCTTGGTATGGCTGTAACAGCAGTTATACAGTCATCATCTGCAACTACGGTAATGGTTGTAGGCTTTGTTAATTCGGGTATTATGCAGCTTTCACAGGCTGTAGGTATTATTATGGGTGCCAATATTGGTACGACAGTGACTTCATGGATGTTATCACTTACAGGTATAAGCGGAGCAGGATGGATTAATCTTTTAAAGCCATCATCCTTCTCACCGGTGCTTGCTGTTATTGGTATAATTATGACTATGACCTGTAAGGATAATTCTAAGAAAAAGGATATAGGTAATATTCTTCTTGGATTTGCAATTCTTATGTTTGGTATGGAAACTATGAGTGGCGCAGTTGCACCGCTGGCTGACAATGAGAAGTTTACGGGTATGCTTACACTGTTTTCTAATCCGTTATTCGGACTTCTTGCAGGTACAGTGCTTACAGCAGTTATACAGTCATCATCTGCATCGGTTGGTATACTGCAGGCATTATGTGTAACAGGTGCGGTTAACTATGCAACAGCAATTCCTATTATTATGGGACAGAATATAGGTACATGTGTAACAGCACTTATATCTTCTGTAGGTGCAAAGAAGAATGCCAAGAGAGCATCAATGATACACCTTTATTTCAACATGATTGGTACAGTTATATTTATGGTTATATTTTACAGCCTGAATATGTTTGTTCATTTTGAATTTTTATCAACACCGGCAAATGCAGCAGGAATAGCAGTGATTCACAGTCTCTTTAATATCGGATGTGTAATTATACTTTTCCCATTTTCTAATCTGCTTGTGAAGCTTGCAACTCTTTCTATTCCTGATGGAAAACATGAGGAAGTTATTCAGACAGGTGTGGCAGCAGATCTTGCAGCACTGGATGAAAGATTCTTAGAGACTCCGGCAGTTGCGATGGAGTTATGCAGGAATACGGCTGTGAAGATGGCACATTTGTCACAGAAAGCGCTAGATAAAGCGCTTGACATTATTAATAATTATTCAGATGCTGCATATGATGAGGTTGTGGCAATGGAAGAAGATGTCGATAAGTATGAGGATAAGCTGGGTTCATATCTTGTAAAGGTTGGTAACTGCGATTTATCAAGACATGATAATCATACATTTTCAATACTTCTTCACTGCATGAGTGATTTTGAAAGAATATCTGACCATGCGATTAATATTGCAAAATCTGCAAAAGAGATGAACAGCAAGGAGTCATCTTTTTCACAGAATGCAAGAAAAGAACTTGAAACATTTGCAAAAGCGGTACATGATATAGTTAGTAACACAGTACAGGTTTTTGAAAATCAGGATATTGAGGCAGCAAAGCATATTGAGCCGTTAGAACAGGTTATTGATGGACTGAACTTAGAGATTAAGCAGCGTCATATCAACAGATTAAGAAAAGGCAGATGTACAATTGAGACAGGACTTATACTCGAAGATATTATGACGAATTTTGAGAGAGTATCAGACCATTGCTCTAATATTGCTGTATGTATGATTGAAGTAAGAGATAATGGTTTTGAAACACATGGATATCTGGAGCATCTTACTAATGAGGATAATCCTCAGTTTGCAAAAGAATGCAGACAGTATTATAAACAGTATCAGCTTCCGGAATTAAAGAAAGCTGACTAGAACAGGAGATGAGAATATGGCTCTTATATACATAGTTGAGGATGATGAAAGCATAAGGGAAATAGAGACAATTGCACTTAAGAACAGTGGACATATGGTAGGTGCATTTGGAAGTTCCAAAGAGTTTTTTAAGAAGCTTGATGAGATTCTTCCGGACCTTGTGTTGCTTGATGTTATGCTTCCTGATGAAAGTGGTTATGACATCATTAAGAAGTTAAGACTGAATTCTGCAACTAAGAGACTGCCGGTTATTATGGTGACGGCAAAGTCTACAGAGCTTGATATGATAAAGGGACTTGAGGATGGTGCTGACGATTATATTAAGAAGCCGTTTTCTGTAATGGAGCTTATTACAAGAGTTAAAGCACTTCTTAGAAGAACAGAAACAGACGAGGCAGGCGTGCTGGATGTTGGAGAGATTGAACTTAATCATGAAAGGCATGCTGTTACGGTCTCAGGAAAGCAGGTTGAACTTACATTTAAAGAATATGAATTGTTAAGATATCTTATGGCTAACAAGAATATAGTGCTTTCAAGAGATTCTATTGTACTTAAGGTATGGGGAACAGAGTTTGAAGGTGAGTCAAGAACTGTGGATATGCATATTAAGACTTTAAGACAGAAGTTAGGTGATGCAGGCTCGCGTATAAGAACCGTGCGTAATGTAGGATATGTTATTGAGTAGCCTGATATAATTGACAGACAGAACAGGGTGGATATATGAAGCAGAAGATTAATTTAAGGCTTATTGGAATAGCAGTTATAGCGGTTCTTGCTACAGCTATCGGAATAACTTTTATATATTATGGACTGTTTAAGAAACAGGTCCAGGCCGGACTGAGAACTAATGCTGAAGTACTCATGGAAACCGGAGTTTTTGAAAAGTCGTCGCAATATGCTGATGTAAAGCTTCCAATTAATAATCTCAGGGTTACATGGATAGATTCAGATGGGGTGGTGCTTTTTGATAATGATAATGATATTAATGTAATGCCTAATCATAAAGACAGACCTGAGATACAGGATGCATTTCATACCGGACATGGTCAGTGTGTAAGAAATTCTGACACGATGGATATGAATACCTTTTATTATGCTCTAAAACAGAAGGATGGGACTGTTATAAGAGTATCCTGTGATGCAAGCAGTTTATTAAGTGTGTTTGGCAATGTATTTCCGGCTGTAACAGGAATACTTGCAGTAATTATAGTAGTGTGTATCGTTCTTTCACAATTACTTACAAGGACACTTATTGAGCCTATTGAAAGAATGGCTAAGAATATGGATTCCGTACAGGAGAAGCCTGTATATAAAGAAATAGCCCCTTTTGCAGAGAAAATCAGGACACAGCATGAGAATATTCTTGCTGCTGCAAGAAGCAGACAGGATTTTACTGCAAATGTATCACATGAACTAAAGACTCCTCTTACCGCAATATCAGGCTATGCCGAGCTTATTGAGAATGAGATGGTAAACCATGAACAGGGAATACATTTTGCACATGAGATTAAGCGTAATTCAGAAAGATTATTATCATTGATTAATGATATTATAAGGCTTTCAGAATTAGACCACAGCGAAATGCCAAGGCAGTATGAGAATTTTGATTTGTATGAGTTTGTTAAGGATTGTGCAGAGTCTCTGCAGGTTAATGCACAGAAACAGGGAATACGTTTTTCGTATAGAGGTTCAACATGCATGATTCGTGGCAATAAGGATATGATAAGGGAGCTTATTGATAATCTTGTACAGAATGCAATAAGATATAATAAAGAAGGTGGACATGTAGAAGTGTTTGCAGGAATGGTAGATGGCAAGCCAAGGTTAGAAGTGACTGATGATGGAATAGGAATTCCTAAGGATCAACAGGACAGGGTATTTGAAAGATTTTACAGAGTTGATAAGAGCCGTTCAAAGGAAACTGGTGGAACAGGGCTTGGCCTTGCTATTGTAAAGCATATTGTAGAACTTCATGATGCAAGAATATATTTAGAAAGTGAAGTTGACAAGGGGACACAGATACGCATCGAATTCTAGAATGATTAAGAGTGGAAGTTTTTATGTCTTTCACTCTTTTTTCTTTTTATAACAGAGTGATTGTGTTATATTATATAAAAAGAGAAAAACAGATATAATCTGCGGAAGCAGGGAATATAATATATATTGAGGATTAATAGGAATATGAAGAATATCAGTACTAAAAAATCAGTAGTTCTTATTGTAGCGGTTATTGTTTTGATACTGGCTGGAATTATAATTTCAGTAAGTACAGATAAGAACAGAAAGAAGCAGGAAGCGGACAGTAAAGCCAGTGTAAGTGTAACAAGGACAGATCTTAAGAATGAAGCATCATCTCAACAACAGAATATTAAGGAGCAGACAGATGTTGAGATATTGTTTGAGAATAAGGCTGTACCGGTTGGGACAAGCCTGAAGGTCACAGCAATTGTCACACCTGATGATGACGATAAGTCAATTGTATGGACAAGCAGTAATACAGATGTATTTACTGTAGATAAAGACGGAGTAATAACTGTTACAGGGAGTGGTACAGCTACGCTTACGGCTACAGTTGGAAGTGTTTCTGATGCGATTGTAATCGAAGGAATAAGAAATGTAGCTGCAGGTTCAGATAATGGATTCAGTGTGTACACTCATACGGCAGGGAGTATTTCGTCAGGAAGCAACATAGGTTCAGGCAGTGCCAGTGAAGGAGATTCCAGACTAGAGAATCTGCCTGCAGGAGAAAATAAATCAGAGAGTTCTCAAGGAACCGGAAACAGTGGGGATGGTGTACAATCTGGTGGGGTGCAGTCTGGAGGCGTACAGCCTGGCAGTAGTACAACAGAAAACTCATCTTCAGAAGATAATAATGATTCTGGAAGTTCTGGCTCAGGAGAAATTGAAGATACGATTATTAATAATGGATTTGAACAGACAGTTTCTAATGTTTATGTATGTCAGCAGAATGGGACATATTATGGTGAGATTATAACACAGAGTAATGTGACTATTATATATATTAAGAAACGTAACAGTGAATTTGACAGCAGGATTAATAATGTAATCGAGAATCTCATTCCTGGTAATTCACAGATGATATGGAATAATTATCTTTCGGCTTCAACAGACAGAACATTTACAGTTGATGGAAGAATGGTAAGGATTGTAGTTGCTACAGGTGGCGGACACTCTCAAATTGTAATATACAATTAAGTAAAAATATGTTATATTTAAACATATGCAGGTTAAACTTGTTTAATGAGGTGAATGAATTGCTTAATGAGAATAAAATCAAAATGATGACCAAGATGGCAATATATGAGAAGAATGAAGGAAAAAGCATGTTGAAAACTGCCAAGTATTTTAAGGGTGATTACATAGCTTTTGGAGTATTAAAGACAGTGATTGCCACTACATTTGCAGGAGTGATTCTTCTGGCGATGTATTTCCTGTGTAACGCAGAAGGAATGATAAGGGATATCAATAACCTGGATTATATAGGACTTGCCAAGAAGTTTGCATTATATTATGTGCTTATGCTTATCGTATTCTGCGTAATTGCCGGGTTTGTATATTATTTCAGATATGAGAATACCAGAAAAGGTATTAAAAGGTATTTTTCAAGGCTTAATAAGCTGGAAAGATTCTATACAGGGCAGAAGAAGAAATAATTATTTGGAGGCATAGATGGCATTTTTATTGGAATTAAAGGAAAGTTTTAAGAAATTTTACAACAGATATAATACATATGTGGTACCAGCATCAAAGTTTATTATTGCATTGATATGTTTTATTATGATTAATACAAGTATTGGTTACATGGATAAGTTGAAGAATCCGGTGTTTGCACTGTTACTTTCTGTTATATGTGCATTTCTTCCGGGTGGTTTTACACTGATAGTTCTTTCAGCGTTTATTCTTATACAGTTGTATGTAATTGCTCCGGAATTTGCGTTACTGGTATTGTGTGTAATGCTTCTGATGTATCTTCTGTATTTCAGATTTGCACCTAAAACAGCTTATATACTTATTATTACTGCCATGTTCTGCTGGATGAAGATACCATTTGTGCTTCCGGTAGCGATTGGTCTGTGTTCGTCAGTTGCGGCAGTTATCCCAGTGAGTTTTGGTGTTATTATGTACTACATAATAAGAACTGCAAGTGATTATGAGGCTGCTATTTCTGATGATTCTTTGTCAGAAAGTATGAAACAGATATCTTATCTTATAGAAAGCCTTTTAAAGAACAGACAGATGCTGGTGCTTATTATAGCAGCTGCAGTTACTATTATTGTTGTATATATTATCCGAAGACAGAAAATCGATCATTCATGGAAAATAGCTATTATTGTGGGAAGTATAACACAGTTCCTTATTCTGGTTGTAGGACAGATAGCTTTGAAATCAGATTTTAATATTGTTCTTATAATTATAGGAACTATACTGGGGGTTACAGCTGCATATATCTGCAATATTGTTTTCTTTGCACTTGATTATAAGAGAACAGAGTATGTACAGTATGAGGATGATGAATATTATTATTATGTAAAGGCTGTACCAAAGATTAATGTTGCAAATGCTGATGTAAGAATTAAGCATATTAATGCTAAAAAGACTAAGAAGACAGATGATATCAGACAGATGAGAACCGGCGATACAGCTAAAGATAATGGATATGCAGTATCTAACGAAGAAGATGATGATATTTTATTCTATGATGATGATAAGTAATCATCAGAATATATTTTGCTAGTTTTATTTAGAAGATTATAAGAAGAACGGAGGCGATAATACAGTGAATAATTTCATAAGGGATTATCTTGTTAAATTATATATTCCGCGTATAACATGGACCGATATTATTGAGATTGTGATTATTGCTTTTGTTATATATAATGTCATGGTATGGATTAAGAATACCAAGGCATGGGTATTGCTTAAGGGAATTATTATTGTTGTTATATTCGCACTGATTGCGTATATTCTGAATCTTAAGACTATTCTGTGGATTGCAGGAAAGACAATCAGTGTTGGTATTATTGCACTTGTTATTATATTCCAGCCGGAGTTAAGAAGAGCATTAGAGCAGCTTGGACGAAAGAAGATTCTGTTTGGACTTTTCAGGTTTAATGACGGAAGAGAAAAGGGTGAAAGGTTTAGCAGTAAGACTGCAGAAGAGATAGTAAGGGCATGCTTTGATATGGGGGCTGCTTATACAGGAGCACTTATAGTTATTGAACAGGATATGGTTCTTGAAGAATATGAGAAAACAGGAATTACGGTTGATGGCCTGGTTACAAGCCAGCTGCTTATCAATATATTTGAGCATAATACGCCGCTTCACGATGGAGCTGTTATTATAAGGGGAGACAGGGTTGTTGCTGCAACATGTTATCTGCCTCTTTCAGATAATAATAATCTTAATAAGGCTCTTGGCACAAGGCACAGAGCAGGTGTTGGTATCAGTGAAGTGACAGACAGTATGACTATTATAGTATCTGAAGAAACCGGTAAGGTTTCGGTGGCTGTTGGTGGAGAACTTATTCATGATATTGATGCGGATTCTCTTAGAAACAAGCTGGAATATCTTCGCAGGAGAACTATTGATGTGAAGTCGTTCAAGATATGGAGAGGAAGGCTAAAGCATGAAGGAAAAGATGTTTAAGAACCTGAGCCTTAAGATTCTGTCGGCTATATTTGCGGTTGTTTTGTGGACGGTTATAGTTAATGTATATGATCCAACCACGAGTTATACATTCAGTAATGTGTCGGTACAGCTTATTAATACAGAGAGTCTGACTGATAAGAATTACAGTTATGAAATTGTAGAGGGTGGCAAGATATCAGTATATGTAAGTGGACCGAAGAGTATTGTTACTAATATCAAAGCAAGTGATATTGTTGCAACTGCGGATCTTAGCAAGATAAGCGCATTTGCTGATTATGTTGATATTCATGTATCAGTTGTTAAAGATGGACAGGTTCTTAATAATGTTGAAGCTACACCTAAAACATCTGCTGTAAGATTAAGCATAGAAAACAGAGATACTAAGACTGTAAATGTTGTTTCAGAGATTACCGGTTCAGCGGCAGATGGCTATGCAGTGGTAAGAAGAGTGCTTAATCCAACATCTGTTAAGGTTACAGGTCCTTCGTCTGTTATCGATAATATAGACCATGCAGGGATATCTTTTGATGTGACAGGAGCGACTGCAGATGTGACGGGAACAGCAGATATTCATTTGTATGATTCTGATAATAATGAAATTAATGATTCTTCTGTTGAACTTACACAGACAAGTGTGGGCTATACTGCACAGGTTGTAAGGACTAAGACTGTAAGTATAGAAGTTAAGACGTCAGGAAAACCGGCAGACGGATACAGAGTTTCAGGAGTGACGCTTAATCGTGATAGTGTTGTTGTATATGGTGATACCAATATGCTTAACAGTCTTGATAAGATTGTTATTCCTGCAAGTAATATTAATGTAGATGGTTTAACTGAAAATAAAGTGTATAAGTTTGGTCTTTCGGATTTCATAGATAAATCGCTTACAATTCTAGATAATGCAAGGATTGAGGTTACAGTAAGAATCGAGAGTACAGGTAATAAGACAATAACACTTAATACATCAGATATTAAGGTTAGTGGACTTGAAACCGGAATGAGCTACAGCTTTGAGGATAGAACATTTTCAATAGATGTCGAGGGTTCAGAGACTGCAATTGCTGCATTAGACGCATCTGCCATAACGATGACTGCAGATTTGTCTACATATACTACGTCAGGAATACAAAGCATTACATTGTCGGTTAAACTTCCAGATGGAGTTACATTAAAGAGAGCAGCATCCGTTAATGTGTTGTTTAAGGATAATACCCAGGAAACAGAAACTACTCAGTCGACTCAGGAAACAACATCCGTGACGACTGGAAATTGAGAGGTGATTCATATGGTAAGTGAGAAGATACTAGTTGGAAGTGCATTAGGAATACATCTTCGTCCTGCAGGAGCAATGTGTGATACAGCTGTTAAATTTGATTCACACATTACATTCACATTTAAGAATAAGGTTGTTAATGCAAAGAGTGTTATATCTATTCTTGCATCAGGCGTTGGCTGTGGAGATGAGATAACTCTCATAGCAGAAGGTCCGGACGAAGAAGAAGCATTGAAAGCAGTTTCTGAGAGCTTTAGAAAAGCTTTACAGGACTAATATAAATCAAGAAAAGAGGTAAAGGGTATGGGTTATATGGAAACTTACAAAGCATGGTGTGAGAATGAATATTTTGATGAAGACACACGTGCAGAACTCAAATCAATTGCAGGAGATGAGAAAGAGATTGAGGACAGATTCTATAAGGATCTTGAGTTTGGAACAGGCGGACTGAGAGGTGTCATAGGCAATGGTACTAACAGAATGAATGTATACATTGTAAGAAAGGCAACTCAGGGGTTAGCTAATTTTATTATCAAGGAAGGAACACAGGATAAGGGTGTTGCTATTTCTCATGATAATAGAAGAATGTCAAGAGAATTTGCGCAGGAAGCAGCTCTTTGTCTTGCGGCTAATGGCATTAAGGTATACATATTCCCTTCATTAAGACCAACACCAGAACTTTCATTTGCAGTAAGAGAACTTCACTGTACAGCAGGTATTATGGTTACGGCAAGCCACAATCCTCCAGAATACAATGGATATAAGGTATACTGGGATGACGGATGCCAGATAACAGCACCTAAGGATACACAGATTATCAATGAAGTTAAGGCTGTTACTGATTTTAATGATGTTAAGACTATTGATGAAGAAGAGGCTAGAGTAAGAGGCCTGTATAACATTATTGGATATGATATGGATGATGCATTTATTGCAGCATTAAAGAAGCAGAGCCTTAACGGAGATATCATTAAGCAGGTTGCTGATGATATTAAGATTGTATACTCTCCATTCAATGGTACAGGTAATGTTCCTGTAAGAAGAATTTTAAGAGAGTTAGGTTTCAAGAATGTATATGTTGTTCCAGAACAGGAAAAACCAGATCCTAACTTTACAACACTCGAGTACCCTAATCCTGAAGACCCTAAGGCATTCACATATGCATTAAGACTTGCTAAGGAAGTTGATGCAGATATTATTCTTGCAACTGACCCTGATGCGGACAGACTTGGCGTATATTCTAAGGACACTAAATCAGGTGAGTACAAGTCATTCACAGGTAATATGTCTGGTATGCTTATTGCAGAATACCTTCTTTCACAGAGAAAGGAGAAGGGACTTCTTCATGAGAATGGTGCATTTGTAAAGACTATCGTATCTACTAACTTAGCTGATCTTATCGCTAAGGAATATAACTTAAAGCTTATTGAAGTTCTTACAGGATTTAAGTATATTGGTGAGCAGATTAAGTTCTTTGAGCAGAATAATACATACGAATATGAATTCGGTTTTGAAGAGAGTTACGGCTGCTTGGTTGGAACTCATGCAAGAGACAAGGATGCCATCGTGGCTGTTATGGCATTATGTGAAGCAGCAGCTTACTATAAGTCTAAAGGCATTACTTTATGGGATCAGATGATTAATATCTTTGATAAGTACGGCTACTTCAAGGAAGGACAGAAGGCTGTAACTATGAAGGGTGCAGAAGGTGCTGTCCAGATTGCTAAGATGATGGATGATTTAAGAAATAATCCACCTAAGAAGTTCGGAGCATGGAATGTTGTTGAGTTCAGAGATTATAAGAAGGATGAGTGTACAGTTATTGCTACAGGCGAGAAGAAGCCTACAGGACTTCCTGAATCTAACGTACTTTATTTTGAACTTAATGACCATGCATGGTGCTGTGCAAGACCTTCAGGAACAGAGCCTAAGATTAAGTTCTATATGGGTGTTAAGGGAACAGGTCTTGAGGATGCTGATAAGAAGTTAGAAGAACTTACTGATGCAGTTTCTGAAATTGTTGGTTTATAATCAGTTCAAATTTAATTAACAACTAAAACACAATATGAACACATTTCGTTGTTATATTACATGTATTGACAGTGAGATGTGTTCATTTGTTATGTATGGAATCTTCATTGTCATAATACAATGGTAAAAGGAGAGAATGATTATGTATAACGACAATAATGAGAATGATTCACAGTACCGTTACAGTGGCAGTGATATACCATATAACAATACTAACAATGGCAGTACATCTAATAATAACACAGCATTTTCAAGTGCACCTTATGAAGCTAAGAAGCACAAGAAACACAAAAGAGGATTTGCAAAGAAAGCAGCATGCTTTGTTCTTTCAGCAGTACTTTTTGGCGCAATAGCCGGTTCGGTTATGTTTGGTGTTAATTATGCAGGTGGAAAGATTGCTGGCAGTAATAAGTCTGATGCTACAGGTGTTAATATACCAACAGTAAGTAATAATATTTCTAATGTCGCTAAGACAGATTCTTCGCTTACAGAAGATACTAATCTTTCAGCATCAGGTAAGATGGATGCAGAGGCAGTTGCTACAGCAGCCCTTCCTGCAATGGTTCAGCTTAATGGTACAACAACAGTTAAAAGTTCAAGTTATTTTGGATATGGACAGAGTTATGAGGCAACATCAAGTGGTACAGGTATTATTGTAGGCAAGAGTGATACTGAATTACTTATTGTAACTAATGCACATGTTGTTGATAATATTGATAATCTTAAATGCGTATTCTCTGATGGCACAAGTGCAAGCTGTTCTGTTAAGGGTTCTAAGTCAGATCAGGATATTGCAGTAGCCGCAGTATCATTAAGTGATATTTCATCTGATACAGCGTCTAATATTGCAATTGCAGAACTTGAAGATTCATCAGATATTAAAGTTGGACAGCAGGTTGTTGCTATTGGTAATGCATTAGGTGAAGGCCAGTCAGTTACAACTGGTATAATTAGTGCAAAGGATCGTTCAATTACAGTCAACAATGTAACATTTACAGGACTTCTTATGACAGATGCAGCGATTAACTCTGGTAACAGTGGTGGAGCTCTTCTTAATTCTGAAGGAAAGGTTATCGCTATTAACTTTGCAAAAACAAGCAGTGATGGTGTAGAAGGTATGGCTTATTCAATCCCTGTTTCTAATGTTAAGGATATTATTGATTCATTAATGACTAAGCAGACAAGAAACAAGGTTTCGTCAGATAAGGCAGCATACCTTGGAATTGCAGCAGTAGATATTACAAGTAATTATGCATCATATTATGGATATCCTGTAGGTATTCTTATAAGAACTGTAGCTGATGATTCAGCAGCAGACAAGGCAGGATTAGAGACATACGACATAATTGTCGGATTTGATGACCAGACAGTTACTACTATGTCAGGACTTACTAACATGCTTCAGTATTATGAGGCTGGTGAGAAGGTAACTATAGATTATTATCATATGGAAGGAAGCGAGTATGTTCTTAAGAGCACGGAGGTAACGCTTGGCTCTAAGAAGGCATCTTAAGGATATATTCCAAGTAGATATTTATGGATAATACCAATGAGAATATGACAGAAGATAAGGATATTAATAAGAATAACAATGTGAATTCCGATGATTATGAGAAGATATGTTTTGTGTGCAGAAGACCAGAATCAAGAGCTGGTAAGATGATTGTTATGCCTAACAATATATACATCTGTCAGGATTGTATGCAAAGAACATTCGATTCAATTAACAGCAGCGGAATTAATTATGAAGATATGATGAAGATGTCAAACATGCCTGGAATGGGCATGTTTGGCAATTTTGGCGTTATGGATTCAGACCCGGTTCCAGAAAAGCAGAAGCTTAAGAAAAAGAAAGAGGATAAGAAGGAGTTACCAGCGCTTGACGTTTCTAAGCTGCCTGCACCACATGAGATTAAGAAAAAGTTAGATGAGTATGTTATAGGTCAGGACTATGCTAAGAAGGTAATGTCGGTGGCTGTATATAATCATTATAAAAGAGTTTCAGCAGATGCTAAGATTCTGGGTGACGTTGAGATTGAGAAGTCTAATATGCTTATGATTGGACCTACAGGAAGTGGTAAGACATATCTTGTTAAGACGCTTGCAAGGATATTACAGGTGCCACTTGCTATTACAGATGCAACAACACTTACAGAGGCAGGATATATCGGAGATGATATAGAGTCAGTTGTTTCTAAGCTTTTACTGGCAGCAGACAATGATGTAGAGAAAGCTGAACATGGAATTATATTTATTGATGAGATAGACAAGATTGCCAAGAAGAAAGAGACCAGAAGCAGAGATGTAAGTGGCGAGTCTGTACAGCAGGGAATGTTAAAGCTGTTAGAAGGCAGTGAGATTGAAGTTCCTGTTGGCGCGACAAGTAAGAATGCAATGGTTCCACAGGTAACTGTTAACACGAAGGATATTCTGTTTATATGTGGTGGTGCATTTCCAGATCTTGAGGATATTATCAAGACAAGGCTTAATAAGTCATCCTCAATGGGATTTAATGCTGACCTTAAAGATAAATATGATGATGAGAAGAACATCATGTCTTATGTGACGGTTGATGATCTTAGAGAATACGGAATGATTCCAGAATTTTTAGGAAGACTGCCTATCATATATTCACTTGACAGACTGGATGAGGATATGCTTGTCAATATTCTGAAAGAGCCTAAGAATGCAATTCTTAAGCAGTATCAGAAGCTGTTAGAGCTTGATGAGGTGAAGCTTGAGTTTACAGATGATGCATTAAGAAGCATAGCAAGAAAGGCAATGGAAAAAGATACAGGTGCAAGAGCACTACGTTCTATTATTGAGGATTTTATGCTTGATATAATGTATGAGATACCTAAAGACAGCAATATAGGTTCAGTTACAATTACAGAAGATGTTGTTGAAAAGAAAGGTGCTCCGGTAATAACTATGAGAGCATAATAGTTATAGCAGAATAATACAATACATTTCTGAATACATATAGCATGTACAGTGATTGTTTTATGTTAAGGAGATGTTATGGCGTGTGATTTTGATATAACCAAAGAGAATATATATGATTACATAATAGAAGATACCCCAGGGGCTGATGAAGCTATTAAGGCATTGTCAGGGATATGTTCGCAGAGAGCTGATTCGCAATGGATTATAGCTCATGGAGAACTGCCTGATAACCGCCAGCTTAATATAAGCTCTCTGGGGTATTTTACTATTCCAAAGTTATATGGACTCATGGAAGGCGATGCGGATATAAGTGCACTTGATGAAATAGGTGCTTTACGTGTACTTGGACAGGATAATCTGCAGGCAGACGGGAGTAATGTTCTCATAGGGTATGTGGATACCGGAATAGATTATCTTAATGATGTTTTCAAGGACAGACTTGGAAATACAAGAATTCAGGCTATATGGGATCAGACAGATAAAACAGGTACTGATGTTGCAAATACGTATGCACATTTTGGCAGAGTATATGAAAAGGATGAAATAGACCGGGCAATAGAGGCTGATAATAACGGAGAAAATCCATATTCTTATGTTGCACAAAGAGACACGTCAGGACATGGAACGCTGCTGGCTTCAATATCAGCAGGTTCATATGCAGACGGATATGTTGGCGTTGCACCAGGAGCAGAACTTTTAGTGGTTAAATTAAAACAAAGTAAACAGTATCTGAGAGATTTTTTTCTGATAAAGGATGACGTTCCAGCTTTTGAGGAAAGTGATATTATGCTGGCTTTAAGATTTCTTGAAGATTACGCTATACGACTTGGAAAACCATTGATAATAATATTTGGTCTGGGAAGTGCTAATGGTTCAAGAACAGGCGCATCTCCTCTGGCAGAAATGATGGAGAATCTTACTAAAAAACCCAATATATCAGTTATAACATGTATGGGTAATGAAGCTAATAATAAATGTCATTATAAAGGGACAGTAATGTCAGCCCTGGTACCTGATGTTATGGAAATTAATGTTGATGGAACAGGAAAGGGTTTTACGATGGAAATATGGGCGGATAGTCTTGATATATTATCCGTGTCGATTGAATCACCGTCAGGGGAATATGTTCCAAGAATACCTGCAAGAATGGGTGCAAGTATGGAGTATACATTTCTTTATGAGAGAAGTACGGTTACGGTAGATTATCAGATAACTGAAAATGTGGCTGGAATGGAGGTTATATTCGTAAGACTTAAGACACCAGTTGAGGGTACATGGAAATTCTATATATATAGTCTCACTAATATAAAAGGAAGTTATAATGCATGGCTTCCATTAAAGCAGTTTTCCGGACAGGATATATATTTTTTAAAATCCGACCCGGATACAACACTTACAGTTCCAGCGGCAGCTGACGGTGTTATAAGTGTAGGGGCATATAATCATTATACAGGGGCTGCTTATTATGAAAGTGGGCGTGGATATAGCGCTGACGGCAGGATTAAACCGGATTTTGTTGCACCGGGAGCGGGGGTATATGGAATTGCTCCATCTGGAGGCGTTAAGGTTACTGGAACAAGCTATGCAGCGGCTTATGCCGGGGGCTGTGTTGCACTTTTATATTCATATCAGGTAAATGTAAAAAAAACTCAGATGATTAATCATAACGATATTAAAGCACAACTTATAAGAGGTGCAGTACGTTCAGAATATATGGTATATCCTAACCCTGTATCTGGTTATGGAAAACTGAATATATATACAACATTTAACATGATGAGAATATCTTAGGTTGAAATCACTGGTGTTATATGCTAAATTGTTCATACATGACTAAAAGAGGAGATAGAGAAGTATGAAATATAAGGCATTGGCACTGGATTTGGACGGAACATTAACTAATAGAGAGAAGAAAGTTCCAGCGGGCAACAAAGAAGCGATTGCGAAAGCAATAGATGCAGGCGTTAAGGTTATTCTTGCTTCAGGAAGACCGCTTTTTGGAATAACACCAATAGCCAGAGAGCTTGAGATTGACAAGAAAGGCGGTTATATACTGGCATATAATGGCGGCTGTATAGTTGACTGCAAGACGGGAAAGCAGATGTCTGCGACAATAATGCCACAGGACTGTATAGCAGATATATGCAGTCTTGCAAGAGCCAACGGTGTGTATGCTCTGACATATGCTGATACGCAGATAGCTGCTGAGAGTGATTCTGATGAATATGTAAAGAAAGAAGCAATATGCAACAGTACTACAATCAAGAAAGTAGATGATTTGCGCAAATTTGTGGATTATCCTGTAGAGAAATTTCTGGTTGTAGGAGAGCATGAAAAGCTTCTTCCTGTGCAGAAAACCTTGTTAGATAAGCATGAGGGAGTAATCAATGCATTTTTTTCAGAGAGCTATTTCTTAGAGGTAGTACCTGCAGGAGTTGCAAAGGATGCATCTTTGGATAAGCTGCTCACAATGCTTGATATAACAAGTGAAGAACTTGTCGCATGCGGCGATGGAATGAATGATATTCCAATGTTAAAGTATGCAGGTCTTGCAGCGGTTATGGAGAATGCATATCCTGAAGTTAAGAAATATGCAGATGTCAATGCACCATCTAACGATGACTGTGGTGTGGCATATGTTATAGATAATTATATATTATAATAATGGATTATAAAAAATATACCCCCGGCGGTTTTATTGGCTGCCGGGGGTATGTTTTATTGATTAATTAGAATTGTTATTGAGACTGTCAACATATTCATCTACATCGAATACATCACCATTCTGAATCTTACTCATAAGCTGGATAGCAGTATTGATACTATCCGCATAAGGATATACAACAGAAGCACCTCTAAGGCCGGTTATCTCGAGATAAGCAGGACCCTGTCCAGCAGGTGGCTGGGTTGATCCTTCGATACTATATGTCTGGATATTCCATGCTGTGCTGTCACTTAACTGAAGCTTAACCAGATCAGATATTGTATTTGTTGGTATATTAGTAAGGAACATATCACTGACAGCATCAAGTACGGCTGAGTACTTGGTAAGTATTGCAGGAGAAGTAGCCTTCTGTAAGATACCCTTTATAGCTGCTGTCTGGTTACGTCCACGCTGGAAGTCTCCGGCGGCAAATGCACGTCTTTCTCTTGAGAATGCAACTGCCATCTCGCCATCACATTCATTAGGTCCTTTGACAAAATGATATGGAATAGGAGAAGCATCTTCGCCACAGGTAAATTCTACTTCTGAGTCAATTGTGATTCCACCAAGTGCATCTACAACAGAGACACAGCCTGTGAAATTAATCTTTACATAATAATCAATGTCAATGCCATACAGATTCTGGAGAGTGTCCATAGAAGCTTCTACACCATAGTTTCCAGCATGTGTAAGTTTGTCGTAACCTTTTCTTCCATCAGGCCCGGTAATCTTGATGTAAGAATCTCTTGGGGTTGTAACAAGAAGAATCTGCTTGGTTTCAGGATTAATAACGGCAACTATATTGACATCACTAAGTGCATTATTAGAGAGTGCTGAATCGGCACCATCTTCACTTGAAATACCGGAAACATATATTATAAATGGTTCTTTCTTTACATTAACATTGGATTTCTGGACAGTAACAAGCTTCTTATATTCGTATTGCTTAATAATCTTAACCTTGGTATCAAAGTCTTCATACTGTGAGGCAACAACCTTAAGCATGGAATCATTCATAACAATTGCCTGAACCTCTGTATTATCATAAAAGGCAGTTACAAGGTCATCCCATGATTTGTATTCTGCAAGTTCCAGACTGCTCTTGTTAAGCTCTGATTTAACAGAATCAAATGCTGTCTTGACATTAGCGTTGCTTGCAGTTGAATTATAAGCAAACTTGTAATTGGCAAGATCATTTAAAGAGGAAGCCTTATCATCTGCAAGTACAACTACATCAACGATGTCGGTGTTAATCTCAGGAAGGTTAAGCTTATTAAGGACAGAATCAAGTTTAGATGATACAAGGTATATGAAAACAATCACTCCTGACATAAGTACTGCCAGAATCTTACCTATAATATGTGCCTTCGTAAACTGTGATGTGAAATCATACAGGAATATCAGCAGTAAAAATGCGTTGACCGCAATTAAATACTTCAATGGAAGAATATCTAACTTAAATATATTAAATAAAAGTAATCCCGATACAATAAGCTGTATCAGAACTAATATAAGACCAATAAGTGTACCCCAGCCACGCCTTTTTCTTTTTCGTTCTTTCTTAGAAAGCTCTTCTTTATTCTTAAATAAATATTTCATATCGTCTTTACTTCTTGTAAAAAAATTAGACATAATTCACTCCTTAATTACACTAGGATAATAAAAAAATAACGAATACATTCTACCATGATTTTATCAAAAAGTAAAACTTAATTATCTTAAGCAAGAAAAACAACATACATTAGATGTAGGCTTATTTTAATTAATATTATTACAAATAACTTAAAGTTAATAGGTAAATGCTATAAAAAACTTGCGGAAATTAACCAGAACAGATATAATAACGCTAGAATTGATGTGCAGTAATGTACAATCTTAAATAATAATTTAAAGGAGTGTTTTAAGGTTATGGGGTATGTTGATGAAGTATTAGACATCGTGTCTAAGAAGAATGCAGATCAGCCTGAATTTTTACAGGCAGTAACAGAGGTTCTTGAGTCTTTAAGACCAGTTGTTGAGGCTAACGAGGAAGTTTACAGAAAGAACGCTATTCTTGAAAGAATTACAGAGCCAGATCGTCAGATTATGTTCAGAGTTCCTTGGGTAGATGATAAGGGACAGGTACAGGTAAACAGAGGTTTCCGTGTACAGTTCAATAACGCTATTGGACCATACAAGGGTGGTTTAAGATTACATCCTTCAGTAAACTTAGGCATCATCAAGTTCTTAGGTTTCGAACAGGTATTCAAGAACTCACTTACAACTCTTCCAATCGGTGGTGGTAAGGGTGGTTCTGATTTTGATCCTAAGGGCAAGTCAGACAGAGAAATCATGGCATTCTGCCAGAGCTTTATGACAGAACTTTGCAAATATATCGGTGCTGATGTCGATGTTCCAGCTGGTGATATCGGAACAGGCGCAAGAGAAATCGGATTCATGTTCGGTCAGTATAAGAGAATCCGTGGAATGTTCGAAGGCGTACTTACAGGTAAGGGACTTACATACGGTGGATCACTTGCAAGAACAGAAGCTACAGGTTATGGTTTATTATACCTTACTAATGCTTTATGGAAAGATAATGGAATGTCACTTGAGGGCAAGACAGCAGCTGTATCTGGTTCAGGTAATGTTGCTATCTACGCTATCCAGAAGGCACAGCAGTTAGGTGTTAAGGTTGTTACATGCTCAGACTCAACAGGTTGGATTTATGATCCAGAAGGAATTGATGTTGCACTTCTTAAGGAAGTTAAGGAAGTTAAGAGAGCACGTCTTACAGAATATGCTGCTGCTAAGCCATCAGCTCAGTACTTTGCTAAGCAGAATGGTGAGCACGGAGTATGGCAGTACAAGGTAGATCTTGCTCTTCCATGTGCTACACAGAATGAGTTAGACATTGAGGATGCTAAGATGCTTGTTGCTAACGGTGTTGTATCTGTAACAGAGGGTGCTAACATGCCTACAACATTAGAAGCTACTAAGTATCTCCAGGAGAATGGTGTTCTCTTCGTAGGTGGTAAGGCTGCTAACGCTGGTGGTGTTGCTACATCTGCTCTTGAGATGAGCCAGAACTCAGAGAGACTTTCATGGACATTCGAAGAAGTTGATGGAAAGCTTAAGGGAATCATGGAAACAATCTACGCTAACATTTCAGATGCTGCTAAGAGATATGACATGACAGTTGGTGGAAAGACAGACTATGTTGCTGGTGCTAACATCGCTGGTTTTGAGAAGGTTGTTGAGGCTATGCTTGCTCAGGGAGTATGCTAATTACAGGCTTTAATGTGATAATTGTCTTATAATATGATTTAATTGTGAGGTTCTGCAGACAATATGTCTGTAGAACCTTTTTTTACTTGGCAGATTGCGAAAAATGATTTATATTATATGATTGTAGAAGTATAAAAATGGAGGTCTGTATGAGAAAGAATATAGCAAGAGTATTGCTGTACACAGCATGTGCGGTACTTGTTGTTTTTTATATATTAGTATTATGGTGGGGAAAGAATCCTAAGGTTGGAACAGAATACCGAATGTACTATCTGACACATGAGCTTACAGACTGGCCGGGTTATGGTAATCTGAAATATACATTTGGAACGAAAGAGATATGTACAGAACATAAAGACCGTAATGGTAAAGAACAAAGCAATGTCTGCAGTCGTAAAGGTCAGGGCTGGCAGAAATCTAAGAGATACGAAGGAACGAAGAATACAGACAAAGATTCATATATATACTATATTCCGGAGGAATCAGCTGATAATATATATCTTGTATGTGATATTACGGAATATGATACAACAGCGTTTGGTGATAAAGGAATTGAAGTATATGTGAATGATAAGCTGATTGGAAATATAGACAGCAAGGGAACAACGAAGCTAAAGGTAGGATATGTCAGCGGTGATGAGCTTCTTACAGTGAAGTTTCATGCTGACAATGCAGAATATACTCTTTACAGTATAAGCCTTGATAAAGGTCAGGCGGAAACTTAAATCCAAAGATGACAGAATATGTGTAAATGTATAGAAAGGTAGAATTATATGAAGAAATCGGGATTTAAATCATTATTAAAAAAGATCAGGCCATACGCAGTACCTGGTATAATAACAGGTCTGGTTATGATTGTAATACTTATACTTAAAGGTATATGGCCTTTTGGAAGCAGCAGAATAGATTATTTTGACAACATGCAGCAGGTAGCACCGCTTTATGCACATCTGTGGGATTTCATGCATGGTAAGGCATCAATATGGTTTGACTGGTATACAGGTCTTGGAACAAATGTGTCAATGAGTATATCGGCATTTTCAATGATTACACCGTTTAATCTTTTATTATATTTTGTTCCAAGAAGTTACATATTAGAGAGCATATCAATAATTACACTTGTTAAGATGATATTCATGTCAGTTGCAATGTATGCGCTTATTAATAAGAAATACAATAATCTTGTGTATGGATTAAAGGTTATGTTTTCATGCATATATGCCTTTTGTGGTTATGTAATTCTCTATGGTTCATGCTTTACACCATGGATGGATATAGTTGCATTTTTCCCTATTCTTATAATGGCATACGACAGAATGCTTGAGACAGGAAAGAAAATGTTCTATATATGCATGATTGCGTTGTGCTTCATAATTAATTATTACTTAAGTGCAATGTCACTTATATACATATTCCTTATCTGTGGAATAAGAATGGTAGTTATGCAGGAGAGAAAGCAGTGGAGGGAAACTGCATGGAATGTCGGTATAGGTACGATTGCAGGTATCGGACTTTCAGCATTCGTGCTTGTTCCTGTATTTGCACAGCTTTCTTCATCACAGAGAGGTGGTGCGTCTAAGGGGCTTTTATCACAGTATGCAGGCTGGATAACAAGTTCAATCGTTACAGATGGTGCAATGGCAGCACTGCAGCGCTGGATGATGCTTTATGGACTTGCATTCGTTATAGCAGTTATTATCATGGGAATGAAAATATATAAGTCAGACAGAAGACAGCTTATATATACTATAGCCATGCTTGTTGTTGCATTAGGTCCGGTGCTCATGGAGGCTACTAACCTTATGTGGCATTTTGGCTCATATAACGGATATACATTAAGAAACGGATATCTGATATCGTTCACGCTTATCTGTGTTGCTGCAGGAATGGCTGAGAAGATGTTTGCAGATATACCATTAAAGAGTGCGTTTTATCGCAGGCAGGCAGCGGTAGTAGCGGTAATTGGTGCAGTATATGTTATGATTTATAACATATTACCAATAAACAATGAAATGCTTGCAATGGCATTTTTTATAATGATATTTGCAGTAATGTTTGCAGTGTATATGTTTATGCTCATAAGGAAGAAAGAATTTAACTGCAAATCAGTTATCCTTGTTATTGCACTTGAATTGTTTATCGGTGCATATGCTCTTATAGGACCTCCTAAATTTTATACATATGAAGATTACCAGATTGGTGATTATGTGCAGTATGCCAATGATGCGGCAGACAGCCTTGATATAGAAGAGTCTGCTACAGACAGAATAGTAAATCCTGATATCAGTCTTAATGCCAATTATCCTCTTATATTGAGAAGAGGAGCATTATCAAGCTTTACAGCAGCTTTAGAGGACGATACACAAAGTTATGCCAAGAGATGGGGATATTCTAAGTATTTTCTGTGGCTGTTAGATTCAGGTGGAACAGTATTCAGTAATGCAGTGCTGCATGTTACACAGGCAGTTAATATCAATGAACTTGACAGTGCTTTATATACATTAGAGAAGAAGGAAGGCGATTACAGCCTTTACAACACTAATTATAACCTGCCATTTGGATTCTGTGTTGACAGCAGCTTCAGCAAGCTTGATATGACTAATGTTGACTGGATTACATACCATAACAGAATGTATAAAGCAATGACTGGAGATAAAGAAACATTTGTAACAAGAATATATCCACAGGCAGAGACTGCTGGCAATATTAAGTCCATGACTATTAATGTCGGAAGCAGAAGTGCTATATATATGAATATTGCAGATGTGAAGAAGCCTAATGCGGATGCTAATGCATCTAAGCTTGAGAGCAGCATACATGTATATGTGAATGGTGAGGCAGTTGTTGTACCTACACTTGGAGATGTTAATAATACAGCATATTTTACGGATTATAATAATAATCTTCTTTATCTTGGCATATTTGAAGATGAAGATGTTCAGATTAAGATTGAATATGATAAGCCTAAATATATGAACCAGAGTAAGATGACTATCGGACTTCTTAATATGGAGAAGATGGATAAGCTCTGTGATGATTTCGCAGATAAGCAGACAGATGTTTCATATACTAATAATACGCTTACAGTTAAGATAAACAGTGATGGAACTAAGGATTATGCCCTGATACCGGTTATTAAGAGTGCTAACTGGACCGTGACACTTGATGGAAAGACAGTTAAGACTAAAGAGATAGCAGGGCTGTTTACAGGTGTACAGGTTCACGAAGGCGAGAATACATTAGTGTTTACATTTGTGCCAAAGGGTAGAAATGCAGGACTGCTTATTACACTTGTGACATTGTTAATAACTGTGTTATGCCTTGTGATTAATTATAAGAGAACTATAAATGTTCCTGTATGGGCTAAGTACTGTGCACAGTATATATATATTGGATTGTTTGCAATAGTTGTGGCTGCAATGTTTGTAGTACCTGTAATAAGTACAATCCCGGCAGCTATATATCATATAATCCGTATATTATTGAAATGAGGCATTAGATGAACAGACTAAAAAATAATGAGAATTGCAGGCTTCTGTTAAAGATATTGATTATATTTGCGATATCAAGACTGATTATGCTTATCATGGTTCCTGTGTATAATGGAATTATGGGGACACACAGATCATTTCTGTTTCTTATGAACGAGTGGGATGCAAAGAAATATGCCTATATAATCAATCATGGCTATACACACCCTACGGATATTGATCCTCAGGCTAACTGGGCGTTCTTCCCATTATATGTTATCGTGTGTGCAGCATTAAAGGCAGTGACAGGCGGGCTTATTAACACTTATGTTATTGGAATGATAGTGTCTAATATATGCATAATTATTGCGGCATACTTTGCTGTTAAAGGCCTTAAGAAGCAGACTTCTGTTAAAGAAGAGCATGCCATGATCATGCCAGTGCTTTTATTTATGGCACCATACACATTCTATTGCAGTTCTGTATACACAGAAGCGATGTTTATAATGTTTATTGTACTTTTTTTCTATTTCCTTTTTGAGAAGAAATACATGGCAGCAGGAATTATGGCAGCATGCTCAAGTGGAACAAGAATTGTAGGCTGTATACTTGTATTTGCACTGGTTGTACAGCTATATATTGACATGGAAGGAACTAAGATAAGCTTTGGCAAGGTTAAGACATTTGTAATGGATATGCTTAAAGCACCTAAGAAGATACTGTCAGTGCTTGTATGCCCGCTCGGTGCATTTGCATATATGGCATTTCTTAATTTCTTCTGTGGTGATGCATGGGCATATAAGAATGTCCAGATTGCATGGAGAGAGGATGAGTATTTCCCGATTATAGGCGTGTTGTGGAAGGCATGTACAGGACAGATTGAGCCAAGATATACATATATGGGGTGGTTCTGTATTGCAATACTGATACTTTATGGATATATGTTTTACAGAAAATATTACTCAATGGCAGTGTTCGGAATTATATCACTTCTTGTGCCATTGACATCACATGTTATGAGTACATGCAGATTTACGGCAGGAACATATGTTGCATTTGTGGGAGTGTATGACATACTTACAAGATGTAATAAGGCTGTAAGATACATTATTATGGCGGTTCTTATTGCAATCGAAATATATCTTTTGTTCTTATGGTACAATTCAGACTGCTGGCTTATGTAGCAGTCAGAAGAGGAGGCAGATATGTCAGATATAATATCAGAGATAAGCAGAATCAGTGAAGATGAGCTGCGAATGCAGATAGCGCTTATTGACAATGTTAATATATCTAATGCGGTTAAAGAGACCGGATACAGGCTGGTTAATGTGCTTGCAGATGTTGCCAATTCATTTACACAGAGTATAGGAATAAAGAATTCGATTGATTATGAGGTAAAAAAAGTATCAGATCTCGTACGGGAAGACTGTCTTCGCTATAAGGCGTTAAACAGGGAAAAACTTGAGAAAATGTTATATGAGCGGCTTGAAGTGATGTGTCCTGAAATTGAAGGAGACATGAAGGATAAGGAAGTAAAAGAGCAGATGTCCAGATACATTATTGATGAGGCGGCATCTGCATACGGAATTAATAAATATATGTCACCCGCTCATAAAATAGAAGAAATAAGCATAAGATATAACAATGCATTTTTAAATAATATTATGAACCAGATACGTAATCTTACAGCTGTCCAGAAAAAGTCATATGCTGAACAGGTTGGAAGAAAATTAGGGGTTGCTTCAATGGAGACTAAACGTGAGGTTCAAAAAAGTCTTATGCCAGAGAAATTCAATGGCGAGGGAATTATAGATGTACTCGGCAGACAGAGAAGTACGACAAAGCTTGAAGCTGCAATAAGACTTCTTGGGGAAGATGCATTCTGGTCGACAGAGGCGCAGGTAAAGACAATGTATCAGGCAGTCAGAAATATGACAAGAATATCAAAACTTCAGGCGGCGGGATACATATGGAAGGTAAGCCATGCAAATGATATCAAGTTTTATGCACCATCAGACCTTATGCCGTCTTATATTGCTGCGGACAAAAAGAAAGCCGCTGCTGATAAGGACAGAGAATACCGTGTTATGTGTACTCAGGTTGAAAAGGCACGCAAGGAATTAGAAAAATGTGAAAAGGATGTTTCTGTAAAGACAGACAGGATGACTGAAGCACAGAAGAAATATGATGCTGCCGTGGATAGGCTTAATATTGCACAAAATGATTTTGCAAAACTTGAAGATGTCAAAGATGATTACATTAATAACAGAAAGACAGAAGATGAATCAAAACGATATTATGCACAGGTTAATGATACAAAGAGGGAAATGGACAGAAGTCTTGATGATAGTGACAGGAAGAAAAAGAGACTTCAGGAGACAGAGAAAGAATTAAAACTTGCATGTGAGAAGGCAGAGGAGAGAAAGATATATCTTGAATCTGTACAGAAAACGGCAGATGAAGAGACCAAAAAAAGAGCAAAGGAACTTAAGATAAAATGGACAGCCTTTTTCTTCAAATATTCATTTGATGATGAAGTATTTGAGTCTGCTGTGAGTATATTTAGCAGGGAGGAATTACGATATATTGAAGAAACTTTAAAAGAGGCACATGATTCAGCTTCTATGCTGGCAGTAGGGGATAATAATGTGATAAGGGCATATACTGGTGGAAAATACACAGCTGTTATTACATATGAGGACAGACATATTATTTCTATACAAAGTATGTGACATCCGGAAAGGAAAAGATGAGACATGTATAATGAGATTGTGAATAGTCTTGACAGTATAAGTCAGTTTGCATCATCTACAGGATTAGAAAGAGGCAGACAGTTATTACATGATATGAATAATCCAGAGAAGTCATTAAAAATAATACATGTTGCCGGTACTAATGGAAAAGGATCGGTGTGTGCTTATATTGCAGGAATTTTACAGCATAATGGTTATAAGACAGGACTTTTTACATCTCCTCATCTTGATGATATAACAGAACGTATAAGAATCAATGGAATAATGATTTCACAAGAGGATTTTGAAGAAGCATACTGGTATGTGGAAGAACACAGGACACAGGAGCTTGCGTATTTTGATTATCTTTTTGGCATGGCAATGTATTATTACAGTAAGCATGATGTGGATTATGTTGTTATGGAAACGGGTCTTGGCGGAAAGCTGGATGCAACTAATGCAGTTGATAATCCGGTTGTCTCAGTAATAACAACAATATCGCTTGAACATACTGCAATTCTTGGTGATACAATAGAAAAGATTGCAAATGAAAAAGCGGGGATAATTAAACCGGGAATACCGGTTGTGTGCAGCGGCATAGTGAAAGAAGCTGCTGATGTGATAAGAAAGCGTGCAGCAGACTTTGGATGCGACTGTCATGTGGTTGACGACAATACATTTGAACTGATACAAAATACATACGGGTATATTGATTTTTTAATTCATAATGAGTATTATAAGAATGATTGCTTCCGGTTAAGTACAAATGCGTTGTACCAGATGGAAAATGCAAGCATTGCACTTATGGTATGTGCTAATCTGTGTGACAGGGGGATGATTAAGCTTGACAATAAAGCAGTCAGTATGGCAATGTACGATACACACTGGGCAGGAAGAATGGAACTGTTAAGAGATAATCTGTATGTTGACGGAGCGCATAATCCACAAGGGATTCAAAGCTTTGTAGATTCAGTAAACAGTCTTTATGAAAACAGTCGGCTTGATAAGGCAACATTACTTTTTTCAGTAGTAAGTGACAAGAATTATGACAGAATGATTAAGATACTATGCAGCTGTAAGCATTTCAGACAGATATATGTTACAATAACGGGCGGTATCAGAAAGCTTCCAGCTGATATAATAAAGGAAACATTTGAAGCACATATTAAGGATACACCGGTATATGTATTTGAGAGTGTTGAAGAAGCTATGAAAAAATGGGATAACAGACTGATGTTTGCAACGGGGTCGCTTTATTTAGTTGGTGATGTGGACCGTGCATTGGAAGGAAAGGAAAATAATCATGATTAATTTTGATGAAGAGATACAGAAGTTTCAGCCAAGTCTTGAAGTAGAAGATGCTGAGGACACAATATATAACAATGATGTACCGGATATCACAGATCTGATATCACAGATACTTAGCGGAAAGAATACAGATAAGTAGTGAGGGGTGGACATATGAGATGTTATAAATGTGGAAGCTTCCTTACAGATGGTGATACATGTCCACAATGTGGAGAGAATGTAAGAATATATAAGAAGACAGCCAGAGTATCAGATGCATATTATAATGCAGGACTATATAAAGCAAGAGTAAGAGATTTAACCGGTGCAGTTGAATCTCTTAAGATAAGCCTTATGATTAACAAGTACAATACCAATGCAAGAAATCTGTTAGGTCTTGTTTACTGTGAGATGGGTGATGTAGTTGAGGCTTTAAGCCAGTGGGTAGTAAGTAAGAATTTTACGCCTGAAGGCAATATTGCAGGACACTATATTAAGAAGATACAGACTAACCAGAACAGATTTGAGATGATTACAGGTACTATCCGTAAATATAATCTTTCTTTGAAATATGCCAAGGAAGGCAATCTTGATATGGCTGTAATACAGCTCAAGAAGGTAGTTGCCAATAATCCACAGCTTATTAAGGCACATCTTCTGCTTGCACTTATATATATTAAGCAGGACGAGCTTTCAAGAGCAAAAAAGCTGCTTAACGCTGTTCTTGCAATAGATAAGAATAATACACTTGCACATATTTATCAGAAAGAGATAGCAGAAAGAAATGCAGCAAAGAAAGCGGAAACATCAGGTTCTTTCCTTCCTAAGAGAAAGGAAAAGGATATTGATAAGAAACCGCTAAGTGGCAACGATGTTATTCTTCCAAGATCGTCATATAAAGAACCAAGTAATGGTGCAATAACAATAATAAATGTATTGGCAGGTGTTGTAATAGGCGCAGCATTAATATGGTTTCTTATTGTTCCGGCAAGGAATAAGGGACTTACACAGGATTATAAGAAAAGTCTTCAGGAGTATAGTGAGCAGTTATCTTCTGGTAATGTGGAACTGAATTCTATGCAGAAAGAACTTGAAGAGGTTAAGGCGCAGAAGGATGCGCTTGAGCAGCAACTCGGTGTTGTCAATGGAACAGAAGGAAGCAACAAGCTGTTAGTATCAGTAATAGAGGCGGCAAGCGATTATATTGCTAATAAGCCTGATGATGCTGCGAATAAGCTTGTTGATATAGATGTCAGTGCACTTCCAAGTGAGTCAGCAAAGACTTTATATAATACAATAGCAACGGCGACACTTCCGGCAGCAGCACAGACCTTCTATAACACAGGAATGACAGAGTATTACAAGTCCAACTATGAAGTTGCGGCAGATAATCTTGTCAAAGCATACAAATGTAATAACAGTGCAGATTCAGCTTATTATGCAGCTAAGTCATATGTAGCATTAGCAAAGACTGATGATGCAAAGAAATACTATAAGTATATTGTGGATGATTATTCGACTAGCGGATATTACAAAGAAGCCAGCGATTACGTTAATTCACATTGATGAGGTACTAAAAGATAAGCCCCCGGCAAAGATAATTCTTTGCCGGGGGCTTTGTTGCAGAATTAGTGAAGTGTAAAAGCAGAGAGGAAAGAGGAGATTATTATGTCAAAACAGGTTAATACAGCGGATGAGCAGGATGAAATCCAGCATATGGATTATATATACATGGTTAATGATGACAAGCTTATGATACGAATGAATGCAGAACTTGACCATCATCTGGCAGAAGAGATGCGTCAGGTTATAGATGATGTAATAGATAAAAGAGGAGTAACTCATATAGTATTTGATTTTACTAAAGTGGATTTTATGGACAGTGCAGGAATAGGACTTATTATGGGGCGCTACAAGAAGGTTATGGATAAAGGTGACATAACAATCGTGGGAGTCCGTGAAAGTGTTAAGAGGATACTTCTTATATCAGGACTTCATAAGATAGTTAACATATATGAACTTAAAGGACAGGAGGCATAAGTATGATAGAGAATAACAATGTTGAATTATTATTTGAAGCCAGGTCGGAAAATGAAGCATTTGCAAGGGTTGTTGCGGCAGCCTTTGTTACATATTTAGATCCAACAATCGAAGAATTGCAGGACATAAAAACAGCAGTTTCCGAGGCAGTAACTAACGCAATAGTCCATGGCTATGATAATGGTCCGGGAAAAGTAAGAATGAGATTAAAGGGCATACAGAATCAGGTAATAATAGAAGTGCACGATGACGGTCTTGGCATGGAAAATGTTGCAAAAGCAATGGAACCTCTGTATACAACCAAGCCTGAACAGGAACGTTCAGGAATGGGATTTTCGTTCATGGAGGCATTCATGGATGATTTAAGAGTTGCGTCGGCACCGGGCAAAGGAACAACAGTTCTTATGAGAAAGAAAATAGGGGAGTAATTGATAGGATGTGATGCTATGGATCAGACTAAGGATTGTACCAGGGAATTGATCGCTAAAGCACACAATAATGACAAAGAGGCCAGAGAGAAGCTGGTAACAGATAATCTTGGGCTTATATGGAACATAATTAAAAGATTTAAGGGGAGAGGAACAGAACAGGAGGATCTGTTTCAGATAGGCTGTATAGGGCTTATAAAGGCAATTGATAATTTCAATCTGGATATGGATGTTGCATTTTCAACATATGCAGTTCCTATGATAACAGGTGAGATAAGAAGATTCCTGCGGGATGACGGAATGGTAAAGGTAAGTCGTTCTATAAAAGAAAATGCAGTAAAAAGCATGAGAGCGGCGGGACAGCTCCGTGACACGTTAGGCTGTGAACCGACGGTAGAACAGATAGCAGCTGCCTGTGAGTTGTCAGTTGAAGACATAACATTGTCAATGTCTGCATCAATGGAGGTTGAATCAATATATAAGACAATCTATCAGGGGGATGGAAGTGAGGTCATGCTGATGGACAAGTTAGAAGACAAGGCAGACATTGGGGAAACTGCATCAAGTAAAGTGGCACTTGCACAGCTTATGGAAACACTTTCACAGCGTGAAAAAGAGCTTATCAGAATGCGTTATTATGATGATTACACACAGATGCAGGTTGCTAAGGAGTTCGGAATATCGCAGGTGCAGGTGTCGCGGATGGAGAAGAAGATTTTAAGTGGCATGCGCAAGCGGCTGTTTGCGTGATAGGGTTCATTCGGTATATGGCAGCCCCGCCGCTGTGTCCGTCTATGGCATATGCCCTCAGGATTTCTTCATCTAGTGGGAGTAAATGCCGCCATCTGTATAGTTTATTACGGTGCGGATAAACAAACGCGCTTCGCTTGAACGAGTTTATCCACACCGCCCTTTTACATCTGGCGGCATTAACTCCCATACGATTCGAAATATTCGGGCGTATACCATAGACGGACACAGCGGCGTAGTTTTATGCTGAATGAAAACAGTATGCGAAAGATAAAAAGGCAGGGCAGCTTCATGTATAATTCTCCTGGTATGTACAATACTAGAGTGTGGAGGGAGTTGTTATGTCAGAGAAGATTTATTTGAAGATTGACCAGCAGAGATATGTTAAGAAACCGAAGGTTGATATAGGGGATGTGATGACTGTTTATTGCAGTGATAAGGATATGATAGAAAAAATCGGACATATAACACTTGTGGAATTTACGCTGGGCAAGTATGACCGGAAGGTGTTTGACGCACTTGATGTTGTGGGGATTATTCAGAAGGACTATCCGGATGCAGATATTGAATGTCTTGGGGAATGTGATTTTGTTGTTGAGTACAAGAAGCCGGAGAAGGAAGGCGCTGTGCATTGGCTTAAGGTGGCTGTTATATGTTTTATAACAATGGTTGGAAGCGGGTATGGAATTATTGCTTACAACAATGACGTAAGTACGACGGAAATATTTGACAAGGTGTACGAGCTTCTTGGAGCTTCTGCATATAAGGCAACGAATGCAATGGAGATTGCCTATGCTGTGGGATTGTTTGTTGGAATTGTTATATTTTATGACCATTTCGCAGGACAAAAGCTGTCAAAAGCGCCAACACCGCTTGAGGTGGAAATGGATAAATATGGCAAAGATGTATCGGAATCTGTTATTGACAGGGAAGGTGGAAAATGATAGCGGTTATTATTCTTATTGGGGCTATGTCGGGAGTGTTTACTGCAGCAGGGCTTTTTGCACTTATAACCAGCGTTGGTGTTATTAACAGATATGCTGATGTCAGCGGGACGAGCAGACATGTGTCTCTGTATGAGGAATGTATAATAATCGGTGCGACGGCAGCTAATGCTGTATATGTTCTTGGAATCACGGTTAGAATAGGAATGACGGGCTGTATTATATTCGGGTTGATATCCGGGATATTTATAGGCACATTTTTAATAAGCCTTGCAGAGACAGTTAAAGCATTGCCTATATTCGTTCACAGAGCAAAGGCAGGCACCGGTCTTGGTTTTATTGTGGCGGCGACAGCGGCAGGAAAAGCACTAGGACAGCTTGTATATTACTTATATATGTATTGATTTTGCATTGCAAAAAGGGAGGATGTATGCACGATATTAATTCTGAAAGCGGTACCAAAGCTGATATTGAAAAAAGAAATGAAAGCTATAATGCTTATGTAAAAAATGTTACGCCTAAAGGAAGCTGTGTGGCAAAATGCTTTAAGGCATTCATTGTTGGTGGCTGTATATGTGTTGCAGGACAGATTATTTTAAATGTATGCAAGTGGATGAAAGTGCCTGACACGGATGCAGCATCTTATACAACACTTATACTGGTATTTTTAAGTGTAATTCTTACCGGACTTAATATTTATCCGTCTATAACCACATTTGGCGGAGCAGGAAGTCTTGTTCCGATTACAGGATTTGCAAACAGCGTTGCTGCACCTGCGATTGAGTATAAGAAGGAGGGCCGGGTGTTCGGTATTGGCTGCAAGATATTCACGATTGCCGGTCCTGTTATTCTATATGGAATATTTTTTAGCTGGTGTGCAGGACTTATATATCTGGCTTTAAAGCTTATACATGTACTGTGATTCTTGATTAAGAAACATCTGTATGGTAGAATCATAGGAACTGTTTTAAAGAAATGCGCAGGATACGAGGATAATATGGGAACTTTTTTAGAAGATTATTATAATAAATTTAATGAAGAAAAAAGACTGACTTCAAGACACGGACAGATTGAATTCCGTACATCGATTCATTATATACATGAGTGTATTGAAGAATTAAAGAGAGAAGGCAGAGAGAATATAAAGATTATGGATATAGGTGCCGGAACAGGCAGATACAGCGTTGCACTGGCTGAGGAAGGCTTTGATGTAACTGCAGTTGAACTGGTAAAGCACAATCTTGGAATATTGAAATCCAAGAATTCGTCAGTTAAGGCTTATCAGGGCAATGCACTTAAGTTAAAGCGTTTCGAGGATGAAACATTTGACATAACCCTGCTGTTTGGGCCGATGTATCATCTGTTTGGACAGGAGAATAAGGTTAAGGCATTAAAGGAGGCCGCCCGTATTACAAGGAAGGGTGGCTTTATTCTTGTTGCTTATGTTATGAACGAATATGGTGTTATTACATATGCATTTAAGGAAAGACATATTAAAGAGTGCATGGAACAGGGCAGACTGACAGAGGATTTCCACACGATATCTACAGAGCAGGATCTGTATGATTATGTGCGTCTTGAAGATATTACAAAAGTTAATGAAGCAGCAGGATGTGAACGGGTGAAGATTGTGACACCGGATGGACCGGCTAATTACATAAGACAGTTTGTGAATCAGCTTGATGAGGAGGAATACGAGATATTTTACAGGTATCATCTTGCAACCTGTGAAAGAGCTGATCTGCTTGGTGCTGCAGCACATACGCTTGACATAATACGAAAATAATACATAATTAATACATTTTTGGACAGACTACTTATAAAGACTAATGGCACATGAGTATGTGCGGAAACGAGGATTATGACTGGAAAGCAGAGTCTGTTATTTGACAAAGATGTATATGTGAGATGCACTGCGACAGTGGTTGGAAAGAAAGAGGCTGATGGTCCGCTTGGTGAAATGTTTGATGTTGCGGTAGAAGATGACATGTTTGGTAAGAAAAGCTGGGAGGAGGCTGAGAGCCACATTCAGGAGATGGCGGTTGACAAGCTGCTTATTAAAAGCGGCATGGCTGTGTCAGACATAGATTATATCTATGCCGGAGACCTTCTTGGACAGCTTATTGCTACATCTTTCGGACTTATGAAATATGAAGTACCGATGTTTGGTCTGTACGGAGCATGTTCAACGATGGGCGAGGCGTTATCACTTGGTGCAATGTGTGTTAATGCCGGATATGCGCAAAATGTAATTGCAATTGCGTCAAGCCATTTTGCAAGTGCGGAAAAGCAGTTCCGTTATCCGCTCGAGTATGGAAACCAGAGACCAATTGCATCTACATGGACAGTTACAGGAGCAGGGGCGTATATCGTCGGTGATAAACCTCTGGATAAGAAAAAATGTGTTCTCATAAAGGGCATTACAACAGGAAAGATTGTTGATTACGGTGTCAAGGATTCAATGAATATGGGGGCCTGTATGGCTCCAGCAGCAGCAGAGCTTATAGAAGCTAATTTCAAAGACCTTGATGTTGATAAGAACTATTATGATGCAATATTTACAGGCGACTTAGGAGAGATTGGCAACAGGATATTGTCTGAGCTTCTAAAAGAGAAAGGCATTGATATTGCTGACAAACTGTATGACTGTGGAATGCTTATATACGAAGGGGAAACTAAGTGTTCAGGTGGAAGCGGCTGCGGCTGCAGTGCAGTTGTTCTTGGAAGCTGTATTATGGACAGGCTTATAAGAGGAGAATATAAAAGGGTTCTTTTTGTTCCTACAGGAGCTTTGTTATCTACCGTAAGCTACAATGAAGGAAAAAGTGTGCCGGGTATAGCCCATGGTGTAATTCTTGAAGGAAAGGAGAGTTAAAGCCATGGATTTTGTTAAAGCATTTGTATGCGGGGGATTAATATGTGTTCTTACACAGATTCTTATGGAAAAGACAAAGCTTATGCCGGGAAGGATAATGGTCATTCTTGTAACAACAGGAGTTGTACTTGGAGCAGTTGGAATATACGAGCCGTTTGTTAAATTTGCAGGAGCGGGAGCAACAGTTCCTCTTACGGGATTTGGCAATGTCTTATGGAAGGGGATGAAGAAAGCAATAGATGAGCAGGGATTTCTGGGGCTGTTTACAGGTGGATTTACCTCATGTGCAGTCGGAGTGTCAGCAGCACTTATATTTGGATTTATTGCGTCGCTTATATTTGAACCTAAGATGAAGAAAGAATAAAATAAAAGGATAGTTGTCCAATTGACCACTATCCTTTTTTGATGATTAAGGTCGTTTGTCAGATGACAAGCCGGATGAATCAGTTTTACCAGATGTCTCTGATGAGGCAGCAGTTGTTTCTTTAGAATTGTTCTTGTTGCTGCCTGTTCCGGTTGTAACCTTGGAAGGCTTGGTTGCTGCACTGTGAATAGTGCATAACTTAGATAACTCAGTATCTGTAATTGAGATATCAGCATCCCATGTTTTAAACTCAGAACCGTCTTTATCCTCGCCAAGTTTATCGGCAGAAGATTTCTTTCGCATAATCTTAGTTGATACACTTGGACACCCAGAGGTTGCAATATCTCCTGATTCGTTGCATATTGACACTTTAACGTGTGTTGTACAGTATTCAGTAGGAACTGTGTCTTCAGTGAAATATTCTGTTATAACACAGTTTCCTTCAGGGTCATGGTCACATAAACCTTCAACAGGAAGAAGCCCTGACTTAGAGCATACAGCCACCTCTACAATACCGGATGGCTGTTCATAACTTCCGGTTGGAAGATTAAGATTTTCATGAATTGTCTGCATTATTGTACGCCATATAACATTGTGGTTGACAACATTTCCAAGTTCCTTGGAATTATCATCATAGCCTGCCCATATTACGGATGTGTAATATGGAGTGAAGCCACAGAACCATCTGTCGCTGTCGTACTGTGTAGTACCTGTCTTACCTGCTACAGGCTGGCTTGAAAAGTTAGCTGTACGTGCAGTACCGTCAGTAGCAACAGAACGTAATCCCTGGATAAGAAGCCAGTCAGAATTCTCATTAAGTACCTTATGTGTTTCTGGTACAGAATTATCGATAATAATGTTGCCTTCTGAATCAAGTACTTTGGTGTAGTAAATAGGTTTTGTGTAAGTTCCTTTATTAGCTATGGCTGCATAAGCGGCACACATATCAATATTGGAAACACCTCGTGTCATACCGCCAAGTGCAAGTGATTGCACAACATCGTGAGCGCCGTTGATTGCATTTTTAGGAGAAACCAGCGTTGAAATACCGAATTTCTCAAGGTAATTATAACCAACCTGAGGCGTAAGCTTTGAAAGAATCTTAACAGCAGGTACATTCTGTGAAACAGTAAGAGCTTCTCTTAATGTCATCAGACCTCTGTATTCACCTTTTGTAAAGTTAGTAACAAGCTTGGCATCAGTTCCTGAATAATAATAAGGAGCATCATCAATAGCAGATGCAAGTGAATATGTTCCTGTATCAAGGGCAGGACCATATACAGCAAGTGGCTTGATACTTGAACCCGGCTGTCTTGCAATATCATTAGATGCACGGTTTAAGCTTCGGTTAAGAGTCTTATCACCTCGTCCGCCTACCATAACTTTAACCTGTCCTGTGATCTGATCCATTATAGTAAATGATATCTGTGGCTGTAATGTAAATGTAAGTGTCTCAGCATATATTTCACCACCCTCTTTAAGAAGCTCCTGCCTATATGCTTCAACATAACTTTTGGCAGCGTCTTCATCGGTCATTGTAAGACTGAAGCGGGTATCTCCAAGAGTCTTTGTGTACCAGTTGGCCATTGAATTATGTGAATAATATGAAAATGATCCATCAGTCTGCTTTATTGTTAAAGCATAATTGATAGAAAAATGTGTATTATCATTGTAGTTGCCAGGATCATTGATGACATCATCAGCAACCTGTTGCATCATTGTGTCCTGAGTTGAATAAACCCGAAGTCCGCCACGATATATAAGGCTTGTAGCCTGTGCTTCTGTATACCCCTTCTGTGACATAAGGTCAGAAGTAAGCTGGTTGATAAGTTCATCAACAAAATATGAATAAGTTGAAGTTGATGTTCCGGCAAGTTCAATACCTTCAAGTCTTGCATAGACATCATCAGCAATTGCTTCGTCATATTCTTCCTGGGATATATATCCCTGCTCTTTCATATTGAGAAGGACCTGACTCTGCCGGTCTTTGTTTCTGTCGGCGTGCCTTATTGGATTAAGACCGGTAGGACTTTTAGTGATGGATGCAATTACAGCACATTCACTGATAGAAAGCTCTGATACATCCTTGTTAAAATATCCTCTGGCAGCAGCCTGTACACCATAATATCCGTTACCAAGGTTAATGGTATTAAGATAATTCTCAAGAATGGCATCTTTAGACATTACTGTTTCAAGCTTTACAGCCAGATATTGTTCCTGAACCTTTCGCTTAATCTTTTCAATTGTAGATTCGTTGAAAGCATTGAAAACATTATTCTTCAGAAGCTGCTGTGTTATTGTACTTGCACCTTGTGACATCTCACCTGATGAAAGTGTAATTGAAGCAGCTCGTAAGATACCTCTCATATCGATACCATTATGCTCATAGAAACGCTCATCTTCTATAGCTATAAATGCATGCTGCAAATCTTTAGGTATCTGGTCAATTGTTACATATGTCCTGTTAGCTCCTGCAGAAGAAAGCGTCTGTATTTCATTCTCATCTGAATCATATATCTTAGTTGCAAAGCCTTCAGGCGAAACATTGACAGATGCAATGTCAGGGGCATTCTCTATAATTCCCTGAAAGGAACCTAATACAAGGCATGAACCGGAAACAACAACAGCTATAGCAGCAACTAAAGCCAGTTTTATGAAAAATATACCTAATTTGGTGCCCAGCTTGGTAGTAGCTGAATTAAGCAGTTTTTTCTTTTGTTTTATGCCTTTACCACCATAATTCATATATTGTCCTCCTTAATAAAGTCATGATATTATAACATAAAAAGGTATGACAGGCAATCAATAAGGCTGTATAATAACTAAATATACATATATAAGAAGGAATCAGATAATGAAGAAGATAATATCAGGTGGAACAGGTGAATTTACAGATAAGAAATCAAGATTTATAGCTAACATTTATCATATTGAAGATGAAGATATGGCAGTGAAAATAATAGAACAGCTTAGAAAGAAATATTGGGATGCACGACATAACTGTTATGCATATGTTTTAGGAGGCAAGAGCGAGATACAGAGATTTTCAGATGATGGTGAGCCGTCAGGCACAGCAGGTAAGCCGATACTGGAAGTAATTACGGGAAATGAATGTGGAAACTGTCTGTGTGTTGTGACAAGATATTTTGGAGGTGTTCTGCTTGGAACAGGAGGGCTTATAAGAGCGTATACTAATGCTGCCAAGGAAGCACTGTCCGTCTGCAGACTTGGTGAGCTTACAGAGGGTGTGCATGCATTCCTTGATGTTGATTATAATTATGTGGGAAAAGTGCAGTACATATGTGCACAGAATGATATAACAATAGTTAATACAGAATATGCCGATGGCGTTACGTTTGAACTGATGATGGAGAATGCAGCAAGAAATGTTTTGGAGAAGAATATGACAGAGATGTCATCGGGAAAGATATGCTTAAGGGATATATGCAGCATGCAGATGTACAGGGATGATACAGGAAAATTGTGCAGATGATGTCTGAAATATGAATAAATTATTAACAGTGGTAAAAAATCACAATACAATGGTCGGAATCTGCTTAAAAGAGTATAGAATGTGTAAATGTGATGTAAAATAATCTAAAAAAGTCAGGGAGCATAGTGCATTTTTTACATAAAAACACAAAGATTATATGAAGAAAAACTATTCTCACAAAATAATTTTTGATAAAAAATTTGGGAAAATGAAAAAATTATGAATACGGGGAATGGCATAAATACTGGGTTTTCACAGAAAAAGCAAAAAAAATACAATAATTGTTAAAATTAGCCTTGTTAAAATAGTACAAAAATGCTAATATATCAATGTCTAAAAACGAAACGGGGAGAGAATCCCCGCGAACCAAATTAAGGAGGGTTTTAAGGTTTATGAAAAAGACATTAAAGAAGTTTGCTGCAGTAGGTTTATCACTTACTTCAGTTATGGGCCTCGTAGCTTGTGGCTCTAACAGCGGCAAACAGGACGCAACAAAAGCAACAGTTGATTGGGCTAACGTACAGAAGCCAGAGCAGTTCACAGTTATGGTTGATGGTACAGTAGTTAAGGAAACTAACGGTGCACAGGAATTCTACAAGTATCTTGGCGACCTTACAGGTCTTGATATTAAGTGGATTCGTCCAGAACATTCTAGCTACTATGATTCAGTTAAGAATGCATTCGCTTCAGGCGATATCCCTGATGTAGTTCTTCTTAGCTCAGATTTCCTTGCTAACTTTGCAGCTAACGGATATCTCTGGGATATGACAGATGCTTGGAATCAGTCAGCAACTAAGAACTCAGGAAGACTTGTCGATCAGGCTGAGATTATTGAATCAGGAAACATGGTTGCAGGTCCAGACGGAGAGAAGGCTCTTTACGGATTCTCACCAGCCCGTGGTAATGGATGCTGTACATACATCAAGTCTTCAGCTTTAACAGCTGCTGGATATAAGCCAGAGGAAGTTGCATCTAAGACACTTACATATGATGAGTACTACAAGATGCTTAAGGATATGAAGGCTGCTTCAGCTAACCAGAACTTCGTTATCTCTTGTTCAGGTTTCATTGCTGGTGGTGACAAGGGTACACCAGAAGCTCCATATACTAACTATCTTCCAGAATTCTATCAGAATGCTAACTTCACATTCTACTATGATGAAGCAGCTAAGGAATACAAGGATGGATTCGCTCAGCAGGATATGAAGGATGCTCTTGCAAGACTTAAGACAGCCGTTGATGATGGTATTCTTGATAAGGCTTCACAGAACCAGACAACATCAGATGCTCGTAATAAGTGGAATGCAAAGGATGCTTCAACAGCTTCTTCAGTATTCACATACTGGGCAGGTACATGGGCTTATACACTTCAGAACTCTATGGCTGATAAGACAGATAAGGTTATCGCTATTAAGCCTATTAAGGAGCTTGGTACATATAAGGAGCGTCTTGCTACTGCTTGGTGTATTACATACAAGGCATATGAGAATGGTAAGGCTGAAGGAATCTTCAAGTACTTCATCGATACTATGCTTGATGGTGGAGATATCCAGATTGCATGGCAGTATGGTGCTAAGGGAACTCACTGGGATGATAAGGCTGAGACAGTTACAGTTTACAACTCAAAGGGTGAGGTTGATGAGAAGAAGACTAAGACATATGAAGAAGGTGTATTCCACTTCCTTCCAACTCCAGAGGATAATACAAAGCTTATGTCTAAGAACCACATTGATAAGAGCTTAGCTATTGCTACATTTGGTGATAACACAGATCCAGGTAACAAGAGCATTGACCCAATTATCACAGAGAACTATGCAATGTTCAATGCTAACAGCAAGCTTGAGACTCCACTTTGGAACACAGAAGTACTTAGCAACAATATCTCTGATATCAATACTAAGAGACTTGAAGTTGTTTCACAGGTAGTTCTTGGCGAGAAGACATATGATGAAGCTATGGCTGATTACAAGAAGCAGGTTGGTGCTAAGTGTGATGCAGTAATTGAGTCATTAAACGAAACAATTAAGAAGTAATTTAAACAATAATAATTATTAGATGTTTATACATCTTATGTTAGTATGGCGGCGCAGAGAAATCCGCGCCGTTTATACTGACAAAAAGGATTTGCTTATGAAATTTATTTAATAGGCATACGATAATAATTAGGAAAGAAGGTAAAAAAATGCAGTGTCCATCTTGTAACACAGAGCTTCCTAAGAAAGCTAAAATATGCCCTAAGTGCGGAACAGCAGTAGGAAAGCCAAAAGGAAATATTAAATTGATGGCCATCATCGGACTTATTATCATGCTCATTGCCAGTCTTTTACCTCTTGTTCAGTCAGGAGAGAAGATTAAAGAAGGCGTTTATCCTATAGCATATGCTTTCAGTTACATGAATATCAGTATGCCAGTATTATGGTATTTATTCATCGCATGTATCGTTGTTGGTATCATACTTGTAGTAGCCAGAAAAGAATTCTTTTCTATCATTACTACAGTAATCGCAACTGTTCTTACAGTTGTTTCTGTATTTGCAGTTCAGTTTACACTTGTTAATGGTAAGGTAGCAGGTGGTGGACTTAAGTATATTAATGCTAACCTTACAGATATTCTTAGCAATGGATATAATGGCAATTCATATCATATTGGTTGTGGATTTGTTATACTTGCAATTGGTATAGTTATAGCAGTTGCAGGATGCTTTATTGATATTGTTAAGCCTTTCAAGAAAGATCTTCATGTTGATGCTAAGTATCTTTCTAACTCATTAAATCAGAGCCTCACAAATAAGATGTATTATTACAGAGGCTTCTACCTTATGTTCGTGCCAGTTTTCGTTATGATTATGTTATTCAACTACTGGCCAATGCTTGGTGTTCGTTATTCGTTCACAAAATATGTTATCGCTAATCCATACTACATTGGTCTGTATCATTTCCAGACTATGTTTACTAACGATATCTATTTCTGGCAGGCATTCAGAAACACATTAATTTTGTCATTAATTAAGTTGTTCTTAAATACAGGCGCAGCAGTTATTATCTCACTTCTTCTGAATGAGATTACTAACATGATTTTCAAGAAGACAGTACAGACAATTATCTATCTTCCTCATTTCATGTCATGGGTAGTTGTTGCTTCAGTATTTAAGATGTTACTGGCTCCGTATGATACAGCTCCAGTCAACTCAATTCTTATAAATATGGGTGTTATTGATCGTGCAATTGATTTCATGAACAGTACAGCTTACTGGCGTGGAACATTCTATATCATGAATGTTTGGAAGGATACAGGTTGGGGAACAATCCTCTTCCTGGCTACATTGTCAGGTATCAGCCCAGACCTTTATGAAGCAGCCCAGATTGATGGTGCTAACAGATTCAAGAGACTGATATACATTACATTACCAGCTCTTGCTAATACAATTATTACAGTATTCATTCTTAACCTTGCTAAGGTTATGAACCTTTTCGAATCTGTATTCGTATTACAGTCACCTATTACATATGCTAAGTCACAGGTTTTACAGACATATGTATATACTAAGACATTCAGTGGTGGTAACTCAGATTATGGTTATACAACTGCTGTAGGTTTATTTAAGTCTTTCGTTGGTATGATCTTAGTTCTCGGTTGTAACTGGGCAAGTAAGAAAGTACGTGGACGAGGAATTGTATAGGAGGGAATAGATAATGAGTGATAATCAGACACTAGTTTATAAAAAGAAAAAGAAAAAATTCAAAGTATTCCCAATTGTTAATGCAATTTTATTCATTATCATTGCATGTGCAATCATGATTCCTATTTACAAAGTAATTATTACTTCAATAGATGCATATTCATCATATGATTTTAGATGGATTCCTCAGAAGTTTTCTTGGGGCGGTTATCGTGCTATTGTAACAAGAGCAAACCTTTATCATCCATTCTTAATCTCAGTTATAACAACTATTGTTGGTACATTCGTTGGACTTTTAGTTGTTACACTTGGTGGTTATGTATTAATCCAGTGGGAGATGCCAGGAAGAAACTTCTTCGCTTATATGCTTCTTTTCACAATGATTTTCGATGGTGGTATGATTCCTAAGTTCCTTGTTATCAAGCAGTTAGGATTAATCAATACTTTGTGGGCGGTTATTCTGCCTATGGCTATTAACGTATATAACTTAGTACTTATGAGAAACTTCTTCGAAGGTATTCCAGAATCACTTTTCGAAGCAGCTCAGATTGATGGATGCTCACCAATGGGTATCTTCTTCAAGATTGTACTTCCTCTTTCAAAGGCAGCTCTTGCATCAATTGGTTTGATGTTCGCAGTAAGCTTCTGGAATGATTACACAAACTTCAAGTTATATATTAATAAGAATAATCTTTACAACTTCCAGATTCAGTTAAGAAGTATGGTTGTTGATAGTGATATTCCTAATGATGGTGCTGTTAACCCAACAACAATTTCTAATGCAGCAACTATCGTAGCTATCCTTCCTTTCATGATCATCTACCCATTCTGTCAGAAGTACTTCGTACAGGGTGTTAACGTAGGTGCCGTTAAGGAGTAATGTTAATATTTTGAATTTATTTTGGACGAGCCTTAAAAGGCTCGTCCTTTTTTGCGCGAGTAGCGATGAGAATAGACAGCCAAATGCACCAGCTATGCTTGCATAGGCTGGTGTTTTTGACTGTCTATTCGAGGAGCACCGCGACAACGACAGAACGAAGTTCTGGAGTATGAGCTGCGAGCGCGAGTAGCGATGAGCGATAAAACTGTACTTTTATGTGCTATTACCAGTCAAATAGTGGAATAATACTGTTTAACATGTTACAATAAAATAAATATTGGTTAGGAGGAAAAAGGCTTGGATAAAAGTTTTGAAATTAAAGGATACATTAATAATGTATTAAAAGAAACCGGGCTTGAAGGAGCAGATGCATTTGATAAGGCACTTCTTCTTAATGCTTTAGGTAAACTTGAAGCAGCAGAGCATAGTGATGAATATAAGGATGTTATTACAGGTGAATTAGAGAAGCTTGTAGAGAATGATAATATCAGCATAGGCGAGAATGACCTTGTAAATTATATGTATGGTAATGCATGTTACAGTGTTGGAAAGAATGATATTGCTGTTAATATTGCCAAACAGACAGAGACACAGCCACGGACAGAATCAGGTTATTTTACAGGCGCAGAAGGTGGAAGATGCTTATGTACTGCTTTTAAGGCTTTAAGCTTCTATATGAATTATGAGACTAAAGATGGTGGTAAAGAACATTATAATGATATAATTGCGCAGTATAATGCAATATATGCAGAATGCTTTAAGAACGCAGGAGAGGCAGCACATGATGGTGATGTTAAGGCTGTAAAAGCACTTGCATTATTTGCAGCAGGAGCAGTTGATACACTTGAAGTTATGGATCAGGCATTGTATGAGATATTTGCAAGAATAAGAGAAATGTATAAAGCAGCAGTTTCAGTTCTTAATGATACAATTGATAATACAGATTCATGGTTTGTAAAGCTTATATATGCATATGCAGTATTGAAAGGATGCCGTATGAAGCTTATACAGACAGAAAAATATGCATCCAAGGCTGAGGAAATCTTTGAAAAAGCTACTGACAAGCATGTTGCGGATAAGAGCGGTGTGGCTGTATCAGCGGCATACATAACAGCTTACAGTGAATATATAAGAAACAGGGATTATCAGGATTACGGACGCAGCAATGGAGGTGTATTATGGAGTTAAAGTTAGTTATCAAGACAGGAAGAAGTGCTGTAGTAGAATTTGATGACGGTGGAAAGTATTATTCTAAGGAAGAATACACACTCCTGATTAATGGAGAAGAATATGGCAAGACGGAAAAGGTTGTTACAACAATATATGGTCTTAAGCCAGATACAGAATATAAGATTACAGCGGTGTATGCAGGAAAAGAATATGGACCTGTTGAATTTAAGACGGATTATGAATATGTAACACTTAATGTCAGAGAATTTGGTGCGTATGGTGATGGAGAGCATGATGATACTAATGCTATCCAGTGTGCGATTATGGCAGCTCCTAAGGATTCCAGAGTATTAGTTCCAGAAGGTGTTTATAAGATATCAAGCATTTTCTTAAAAGATAATCTTAACCTTGAGCTTGCTAAAGGAGCGGTACTTTCAGCATTTACAGAAAGAGATAAGTTCCCTGTATTACCGGGACAGATTGAGACATACGATGAGAAAGATTATTACAACCTTGGTACATGGGAAGGCAATCCTCTGGATATGTTTTCAGCAATTGTATGTGGTATCAACTGTTCAAATGTTACAATTACAGGTGAAGGAACTATTGATGGATGCACAACACACGATAACTGGTGGAAGAATTGTAAGATAAGAAATACTGCGTGGAGACCAAGATTATTCTTTATCAATAACTGTAGTAATGTTACTATGCATGGAATTACAGTTCAGAATTCACCATCATGGACAATCCACCCATATTTTAGTAAACATCTTAAGTTTATTGATGTTAAGATTCTTAATCCTGCTAATTCACACAACACAGATGGTCTTGACCCGGAAAGCTGTCAGGATGTTCTTGTGCTTGGAACATACATTTCAGTTGGTGATGACTGTATAGCAATCAAGTCAGGCAAGATATATATGGCTCAGAAGGAAAAGACTCCTACAGAGGATATGACAGTACGCCAGTGCTGTATGAGAGACGGACATGGTGCGGTAACAGTAGGAAGTGAGATTGCAGCCGGAGTTAAAGACGTTCATATCAGAGACTGCATGTTCATGAATACAGACAGAGGTTTAAGAGTTAAGACAAGAAGAGGTCGTGGTAAATTATCTGTACTTGATGATATTTCATTTGAGAATATTGATATGGATAACGTTATGACACCATTTGTTGTTAACAGCTTCTATTTCTGTGATCCAGATGGAAAGACAGAATATGTTGGCTCTAGGAAGCCGCTTCCTGTTGATGACAGAACACCTTCAATCAAGAGCCTTACATTTAAGGATATCAATGCGAAAAACTGCCATGTTGCAGGTGCATATATATTTGGTCTGCCAGAGAGTAAAGTTGAGAAACTTACATTTGAGAATATTAACTTCAGCTATGCTAAAGATGCAAAGCCCGGGGTAGCAGCAATGATGCTTGGCTGTGATGAAGCAAGCAGACAGGGACTTATTGTAAGTAATGTAGAAAAACTTATATTAAAGAATGTCAATATTGAGGGCTGCGATGGAGAAGCAATTGTGGCAGATAATGTTGATAAGATTGAAAGAGATTAGTATAAATATATGGAAAATGAGGAACAATCATGAATTTACATGCACCAAAGGGAATTGATGTTGAGAATTGGTTCATTGAGTGCTATAGGAAGTATAAGGGGCATCCGTTAAAGATACTTATAGGGCTTTATAAGGGAAATTATAATAAGTTCTTTCTTGCAGTATTATTTTTCTTTATAAAGCATGCCCCTGTGTGGGTGCTGCCAATTGTTACGGCTAATATTATTAATGATATTACAAGTGGTTCGCCAGAAACTGTACAGAATATTATTATTCAGGCAATAATTATGGTTGCATTAGTTGTTCTTAATGTGCCAATGAATTATCTGTATACAAGATATAAATCATTAGCAACAAGGTATGCAGAAACAGGACTTAGAAAAGCACTTGTAAGGAAACTGCAGCAGCTTTCAATTTCGTACCACAAAGAGACACAGTCAGGCAGGCTGCAATCAAAGATAATGCGAGATGTAGAAGCGGTTGAGACGCTATCAACACAGATGTTTTTAAGCATATTAAATATTGCACTTAATATTGGAGTTGCACTTTTTGTTACGATATCAAAGAGCCTTATAGTGTTCTTATTCTTTCTTCTCACTACACCTCTTGCAGCGGCAACTATGGTATTTTTCAGAAATATTATGAAGAAGAGAAATACCGAGTTCCGTAAGGAGATGGAAGAGACATCTGCAAGGGTTATGGAGATGGTTGAGCTTATTCCGGTTACAAGGGCACATGCACTTGAAGAGGAGGAAGTAACCAAGATGAGCGGACAGCTTTTTGCAGTTGCTGAGAAAGGCTATAAGCTTGATGTTATACAGGCATTATTTGGCTCGGTTGGATGGGCAATATTCCAGATTTTTCAGGTTGTGTGTCTGGGATTCACAGGATTTCTTGCTTTAAAGGGAAGTGTTGGTCCTGGAGATATTACACTTTACCAGAGTTATTTTGCAACAATAGTAAGCCAGGTATCATCACTTATGTCGCTTATACCAGTTATTGCCAAGGGAGTTGAGTCTGTTAATTCTATTGGAGAAGTACTTCTTGAAGAAGATATTGAATGTAATGACGGAAAAGAAGCACTTGATAGTGTAGAAGGTGAGTTTGATTTTAAAAATGTCAGATTTGCCTATAATAATACAGATAAACCGGTACTTCATGAACTTAATCTTCATGTCAATAAGGGTGAGACGATTGCACTTGTGGGAGAATCAGGAGCCGGTAAATCTACAATTCTTAACCTTGTTATAGGCTTTAATTTTGCCACAGACGGAGTTGTTACAATTGATGGACATAATATGAGAGATATTGATCTTAGAAGCTATAGAAAGCATCTGGCGGTTGTACCGCAGACATCAATATTATTCTCAGGTACTATAAGAGATAATATAACATATGGAATAGATGATGTTGATGAAGATACACTTAACAAAGTTGTTGACGCAGCTAATTTAAGAGATCTTATAGATTCACTTCCGGATGGATTAGATACAGTTGTGGGAGAGCATGGTGGAAAGCTTTCAGGAGGACAGAGGCAGCGTGTATCGATTGCAAGAGCACTTATGAGAAATCCTGAAGTAATAGTTCTTGATGAGGCAACATCAGCATTAGACAGTATATCTGAGAAGCTTATTCAGGAGGCGCTTAATAATCTTACTAAAGACAGGACAACATTTATAGTTGCACACAGATTATCGACTATAAAGGGAGCGGACAGAATAGCGGTAATAGCAGATGGTCACTGCGTTGAATATGGAACATATGATGAGCTTATGGAACTTAAAGGCGAATTCTATCAGATGAAATCAATACAGAGCTAAAAAATAAAAGGAGGCGGGAATATAACCCGTCTCCTTATTTATATGCCTGTCGGTTTTAATTACTTATTCTCAGCAAACCAGATTCTGAGTGTAGAGATAAGCTTTTCCTTAGAATCAACATCTAACTTCTGTACAATCTGCATGATTTCATTGTCAAGAGCTGTATTCTGGTATGACTTGTCAACGCTTCCTGCAAGATAATCAAGAGAAACTCCTGTAAGCTCTGCATAATATGAAAGCATTCTTAATGTCATAAGGTTACGGCCATTCTCAACGTTACTTATGTAACCAGGTGTAACCTCTAATGCTTTAGCAACGTCTTCCTGTGTAAGACCGTGTGCAATTCTTAACTTCTTAACTTTAGCTCCTAAATCGCTATCCATAATTCAAACCTCCTAAAAATAATTACTTTTTGTTTGCTCTGTAACGAGCTGTGTGATCAAGAATCTTCTTACGGATTCTAAGACTCTTTGGTGTTACTTCAAGTAATTCGTCTGTGTCAATATAATCCAGTGCCTGCTCCAAGCTAAGAATTTTAGGTGGAACAAGACGGAGAGCCTCATCAGCACTTGAAGAACGAGTGTTGGTAAGATGCTTTGTCTTGCATACATTAACCTCAATATCCTCAGTACGAGGATTTTCGCCAACGATCATTCCGGCATATACCTTCTCACCAGGTCCGATGAAGAGAGTACCTCTTTCCTGCGCATTGAAAAGACCATAAGTGATAGCATCACCGCTTTCGTAAGCAATAAGAGAACCATTCTTTCTGTAAGAAATATCTCCTTTGTATTCTTCATATCCTTCAAAAGAAGAATTGATAATACCGTTACCCTTAGTATCAGTAAGGAATTCACCTCTGTATCCGATAAGACCTCTTGAAGGAATAGAGAACTGAAGTCTTGTGTATCCACCGTTAATTGGTGACATACCAAGGAGTTCGCCCTTTCTCTGGCTTAACTTCTGGATAACAGATCCTGTGCAGTCATCTGGAACATCGATATAAGCAAGTTCCATAGGCTCAAGCTTCTTACCTCTCTCATCTGTGTGGTAGAGTACCTCGGCTTTACTTACTGCAAATTCATAACCTTCTCTTCTCATATTCTCAATAAGAACTGAAAGATGAAGCTCACCACGTCCTGAAACCTTAAATGAGTTCTCAACGCCAGGTGTTTCCTCAACTCTTAAACTAACATCTGTATTAAGTTCCTTGAAAAGTCTGTCTCTTAAATGTCTTGAAGTAACGAATTTACCTTCTTTACCTGCAAGAGGACTGTCATTAACCATGAAGTCCATAGAAAGAGTAGGTTCTGAAATCTTCTGGAAAGGAATGGCAACAGGGTTGTTAAGTGAACAGATTGTATCACCGATATGAATATCAGCAATACCTGATACAGCAACAATTTCACCGATTCCTGCTTCGTTAACTTCTACCTTATTAAGTCCGTTAAATGTATAAAGCTTAGTAATTCTTACACGTTTCTTAACGCTTGGATCATGGTGGTTAACAATCATAACCTCCTGATTAACCTTAAGGCTTCCATTATCAATCTTACCTACGCCAATTCTACCAACGAATTCGTTGTAGTCAATAGTAGAGATAAGCATCTGTGTATCTGCATCAGGGTCACCCTCTGGTGCAGGAATGTTATTGACGATACAGTCAAAGAGTGGCTGCATGTCTTTCTTTTCATCATTAAGGTCAGCCATAGCATAGCCTGACTTAGCTGAAGCAAAGATGAATGGACAGTCAAGCTGATCTTCATTAGCATCAAGGTCAATGAAAAGCTCTAAGATCTCGTCAATAACTTCTTCAGGTCTTGCTTCTGGACGGTCTATCTTGTTAATACATACTATAACAGAAAGATTCATGTCAAGAGCTTTCTGTAAAACAAACTTTGTCTGAGGCATAACACCTTCAAATGCGTCAACAACAAGAACAACGCCGTTAACCATCTTAAGTACTCGCTCAACCTCGCCACCAAAATCAGCATGGCCAGGAGTATCAATAATGTTAATCTTAGTATCCTTATATGTGATAGCTGTATTCTTAGAAAGAATAGTGATTCCTCTTTCTCTTTCGATATCATTGGAATCCATAACTCGTTCAGCGACTTCCTGATTAGCTCTGAAAGTTCCGCTCTGCTTTAACAGCTCATCAACAAGGGTTGTCTTACCATGATCAACGTGGGCAATAATTGCAATATTACGAATATCTTCACGCTTTGTTTTCATTAATAATGTCCTTCCTGAATTAAACTTAAAATATCTTCTATGATTAGCAACTTTTATATTCTATCACAATATTCTTAAAAAACAATACTAAATATATAAAAATTTTTTTATTTTTTGAACACAAAATATACAAAAAGTTTTTGTAATATTTGCAAAAATGACAACATATACATATTAGAGAAAACAAAGCACATGCCACAACACATTGATAATAAGGTGGCAAAGAAGGGAGAAATACAGAATGCTTGATAAAGTAATTGAAAACAACAGAGTGTGTATCATTGGAGAGATTGTCTCAGAGTTCACTTTCAGCCATGAGGTCTTTGGAGAGGGCTTCTATATTGCTAATGTATCAGTGAACAGATTAAGTGATATGGTAGATGTCATACCACTTATGATATCTGAGAGGCTTATTGATGTTACTAAGGATTATAGAGGAATGAAGATTGAGGTTGCAGGACAGTTCCGTTCATATAACAGACATGAAGGAACTAAGAATAAGCTTGTTCTCTCAATATTTGTAAGAGAATTAAGATTCTTAGAAGATGACGAGATGCCTGAAGAGCAGTCTAAGTCCAACCAGATATTCCTTGATGGCTTCGTATGCAAGCCTCCTATTTATAGAAAAACTCCATTAGGAAGAGAAATTGCAGATATCTTAGTGGCTGTAAACAGACCATATGGCAAGTCAGATTACATACCTTGTATAGCATGGGGAAGAAATGCAAGATTTGCAGGTGGTCTTGAAGTGGGTGCACATCTTCAGGTCAGCGGACGTGTACAGAGCAGAGAGTACACTAAGAAAATAGGAGAAGAAGAGGTTGAGAGAAGAGTTGCTTATGAGGTATCAGTAAGCAAGATTGACCTTGTTGAAGATGAGGAATAATTAAGACAACATTTATGTTCTTTAGTTTAAGGATATATATTGACATAACATTATCAGAGTGATATAGTCACATTAACTGTAAGGGTTTCCCCTGCAGCAGGTAGAGGTCGCACGATTCAAGAGTAATTATCCTGATGTCCCGGAAGACATATGAAGGATGGTAAAAGGGGAAAGTGCCGAAGAGGATTGTTTCCGGAGCAGTCTTACTGGGCGTAGGATTAATAGTTTTACGACTGTCATCGAATAGATGGAGAGCTACTTAAAGGACTATTACTATGATTTCTTTAAGAGCCAGTCTGTTTGAGCAGATTGGCTCTTCTATGTTGTTGAGCTGCTCGCATAGGCAGCGATGAGAATAGACAGGAATCATGTACATAATAATAGCTGTTAACAGCGGAAAGAAGGATGGTATGTCAGTATTTACCGGAGCCGGTGTAGCGATTATTACACCAATGAAAGCTAATGGAGAAGTTAATTATGATAAGCTTGGAGAATTCCTTGATTACCAGATTAATAACTCAACAGATGCAATTATTATCTGCGGAACAACAGGAGAAGCATCAACACTTACACATGAGGAGCATGTAGAAACAATCAGATTTGCTGCTGATTATGTAAAGAAAAGAGTTCCTGTTATTGCGGGAACAGGTTCTAACTGCACAGAAACAGCTGTATGGCTTTCACAGGAAGCACAGAAGGCAGGAGTTGATGGATGTCTCGTAGTTACACCATATTATAATAAAGCAACACAGAAGGGTCTTATCCAGCATTATACAGCAGTTGCCAAGTCAGTAGACCTTCCTATTATCATGTACAATGTTCCGGGAAGAACAGGCTGCAACATCCAGCCGGAGACAGCAGCAAAGCTTGCTAAGGATGTTGACAATATCGTTGCTATCAAAGCTGCAACAGGCAATCTTGCACAGGAGAGCAAGACAATGGCATTGGCTGAGGGAAGACTTGATATGTACTCAGGTGAAGACGGACTTATCGTTCCTCTTATGTCAATTGGAGCAAAGGGTGTAATTTCAGTATTATCTAATGTTGCTCCTAAGCAGACACATGATATCTGCGCTACATTTGCAGCTGGAGATGTGGCTAAGGCTGCACAGTTACAGTTTAAGGCATTAGAGCTTGTAGATGCATTATTCTGCGAGGTTAATCCAATTCCTGTTAAGCATGCACTTAACCTTATGGGATGGGATATGGGACCACTCAGAAGCCCATTATGCGAGATGGAAGAGGCTAACCTTGAGAGATTAAAGAAAGCAATGGTTAACTACGGAATACTTTAATTGACAGGAGAATGAACATGACAAGAATAATTATGCATGGCTGTAACGGCCATATGGGACAGGTCATTACAGGAATAGTTGCTAACGATGCTAATGCACAGATAGTAGCAGGAATTGACCTTCGTGATGACGGACATAACTTATATCCGGTATTTGCTTCATTAGAAGAATGTAATGTTGAAGCAGATGTTATTATTGATTTCGCATCAGCTAAGGCAGAGGATACACTTGTTGACTATATTAAGAAAACTAAGATTCCTGCTGTAATATGTACAACAGGATTAAGCGATGAGCAGATTGCATCAATCAATGAAGCATCAAAGAGTGTTGCAATATTACGTTCAGCTAATATGTCACTTGGAATCAATACATTATTCAAGCTTTTACAGGATGCTGCCAAAGTGTTTGCGTCAGCAGGCTTTGATATTGAGATAGTTGAAAAGCACCACAACCAGAAGCTTGATGCGCCAAGTGGAACAGCTCTTGCACTTGCAGATTCAATGAAGGAAGTGCTTGATGATGATTATTTCTACAGATATGACAGAAGCCAGTTAAGACAGAAGCGTGATCCTAAGGAAATCGGAATCAGTGCCGTAAGAGGTGGAACTATTGTTGGAGAGCATGAAGTAATTTTTGCTGGAGAAGACGAGGTTATAGAATTCAAGCATACCGCACATTCTAAGGCTGTATTTGCAAAGGGTGCAGTTGAGGCTGCCAAGTTCCTTGCAGGAAAGCCGGCTGGAATGTACGATATGAGAGATGTTATTGCAGCTAAGAACTAGTTGTCAGAACAGTTAATATAATGATATTCAATGCGGCTTGCTTCGGCGAAGCCGCATTTTTTATATAATGCCACAGCTGCCCTGTTATTGCTTGTTACATTAAGTACGAGTGGAAGTGAAGCAATGTTAAAGTAGTCTTTAAGAAAATGCTTCATAAGGCATGTACCAATGCCTTTCCCACGAAGCTTCTCATCAACGAATACGCCGTATACATTGACAAATGTGTTCTGTGTATCAAGATAAAGAAGAGCCACAGGTTCTTTATATTCCGGCAGATACATAAGATAATCATCACCCTCAAGATAGTATTCGGCATTGTCAGGCTCTGCAGCCTGTATTGATTTTAAGTTAAAATGTGCTTTATCAAGCTGGTACAGATATTCGTAGAAACATACATCACCACATAAAGAACAGTTAAGAAGTTCTCCACTTATAGGCGCAATAAGCTCTAAATTGCCAGCAGAGCTGCTTTTAAGCTTTCTGCAACAGATGGATAGCATATTACGAAAATGTCCTCTATGGCGAAAATCAGGAGCTACAAGAGCTGAAACTTCAACATACCCGCATTCATCATTGATAAGCAGTCCAATAAAGCCATACATTACAGGTGAATCTGCATCTTCATCAACAAGCGCACACTGGATAAAGCTGTCGTTATGGGAATCACAGTAATAAGGCTCGTAGCCGTCACATTTGTTAATAAGTTCTTCAAGAGCATTCATTAAAATGCTGTCCAGATAGTCAATCTCAATATATTTCATAGTGGTTCTCCAATAAAAGTTTATAAAAATATTACTTTGAAATAAGAAACATTTGTTTACAAAAGTGTCAAAATGCCTTACTATATAGAGGTATATACATCAGTATAACAAAATAATTGATTTACCAGCAATAGGTTATTGGGAGGATTTACATGGGTAAAGTTGCCATACTTACAGACAGTAACAGTGGAATTACACAGGCTCAGTCTAAAGAGCTTGGAGTTAAAGTTATACCAATGCCGTTCTTTATAGATGGAGAGCAGTATTTTGAAGATATTAATCTTACACAGGAAGAGTTTTATGAGAAGTTAAAGCAGGATGCTGATATATCTACTTCACAGCCTTCTATTGGTGAGATGCAGGATGCATTTGATGAACTTCTTAAGGAATATGATGAGCTTGTATATATTCCTATGTCAAGCGGTCTTAGTGGGACATGCCAGACAGCTACTATGGTGGCTGATGATTATGATGGAAAGGTTCAGGTTGTCAATAACCAGAGAATTTCTGTAACTATGAGACAGTCTGTTCTTGATGCAAAGGAGCTTGCACAGAGAGGTAAGTCTGCAGCAGAGATTAAGGAGATTCTTGAGAAACATAAGATGGAATCAAGCATATATATTACACTTGATACTCTTAAGTACTTAAAGAAGGGCGGAAGAATAACTCCTGCGGCAGCTGCTATTGGAACTATGTTAAAGCTTAATCCTGTGCTTCAGATTCAGGGTGAGAAGTTAGATGCATTTGCCAAGGCAAGAGGTAAGGCTTCTGCGAAGAAGATTATGCTTAAGGCAATGCAGGATGATTTAGATACAAGATTTGCAGAGTTTGCAAAGGATGGAAAGATGCATATGGAGGTTGCCTATTCAGGTAATCCTGAGGAGGCAGAGGAATGGGCTGCGTTAGTTAAAGAGACTTTCCCACAGTTTGATTTCCATATGGATCCGCTTTCACTTTCAGTTGCCTGCCACATAGGACATGGTGCACTTGCGATAGCGACATCTGCTTATCTGCCAGAACTTGATTAATACGAATGATAAGCCTGTGACAGCGCATGAGTTGTTGCAGGCTTTTGTTATAGATACGGATATTTCCGTAATTTAATATGAATGGAGGATTGTTATGCCAGCAAGAAGTGAGATTGATGATAAGTTTAAATGGGCTGTGAGTGATTTATACAGCTCTGATGAAGCATGGGAGAAGGATTATAACAGTATACTTGAACTGACTGACCAGCCAAGTGAGCTTAAGGGCAGGATGGGCGAGTCTGCCGGCATGCTTTACAAGGCGCTTAAGGAGTATGAACGGGTAGAATACATTACTGAAAGAGTGTATGTGTATGCATTTATGAAATATTATGAGGATACAGGCAATTCAAAGTATCAGGAAATATCTGGAAAAGCCCAGATGGCTGCGATGAAGGTGTCAGAGAAGTATGCATTTTTAGAGCCTGAGCTTATATCAATAGATACCGATGTGCTTGATAAATATATCAGCGAGGATGAAAGGCTTGGAATGTATAAGCATTTTATTGATGACTGCCTCGCAGGGAAAGAGCATACGCTTTCTGAAAAGGAGGAAGCACTGCTTGCCAAGGCATCACAGATGTCAACTGTGCCTGATGAGGTGTTCTCTAAGTTTAACAATGCTGATGTTAAGTTTGGCAAGGTGAAAAGAGAGAATGGACAGGAAGATGAGCTGACTAACGGCAATTTTGCCACATTTATGGAAAGTCAGGACAGAACCGTAAGAAAGGCAGCGTTTGAGGCGTTGTATAAGCAGTATGGGGCATATATCAACACGATTGCGGCAGCGTTTTATGGCAATGTCAAGCAGGCAATGTTTTATGCAGACGCAAGGGGCTACAAGTCAACACTGAACATGTATCTTGATGGTTCATTTATTCCGGAAAATGTATATAAGAATCTTATTAAGACTGTCAATGACAATCTTGACAAAATGTACCGATATGTTGATATCAGGAAGAAGGCACTTGGTGTTGACGAGCTGCATTTTTATGATATCTATGCACCGATGGTAGAGGATATTGACTGGAAGATAAGCTATGATGAGGCTAAGGACATTGTTGTGAAGGCACTTGCACCAATGGGCGAGGAGTATGTTTCACACATTAAAGAAGGCTTCAATAATGGCTGGGTAGATGTGTATGAGAATACCGGCAAGCGTTCAGGGGCATTTTCATGGGGTGCTTATGGCACACACCCATATGTATTTCTTAATTACTCAGATACACTCAATGATGTTTTTACGGTTATTCATGAGATGGGACATGCAATGCACACTTATTATTCTAATGCAAACCAGCCTTATATCTATGCTGGATATAAGATATTCGTTGCGGAGGTTGCGTCAACCTGTAATGAAGCGATTCTTATGCAGTATATGTTAAAGAATACTGATGATGAGAAGAAGAAAAGATATCTGCTCAATCATTTCTTTGAGCAGTTTAAGGGAACTCTTTACAGACAGACTATGTTTGCGGAGTTCGAGATGGAGGCACATGCAAAGGCAGAACAGGGTGAGGTTTTATCAGCAGAGAGCCTTTGTGACATGTACAAGATGCTGAATGAGAAGTATTTCGGCCCAGATATGGTTATTGATGATGAGATAGCACTTGAGTGGGCAAGGATACCGCATTTTTACACACCATTCTATGTATACCAGTATGCAACAGGCTATTCTGCTGCAATTGCAATATCAACTAAGATACTTGCAGGTGATGAGCAGGTTATAGCAGGTTACAGAAAGTTCTTGTCAGGTGGCTCGTCAATGCATCCTATTGAGCTTCTTAAGCTGTGCGGAATAGATATGACAAAACCGGATGTTGTGCAGGAAGCACTGGATGTGTTTGGGGAATTACTAAAACAGTGGTAATGCTTAATGTGTTGTGAATATAAAGATGATTCTGGGAGATAATTCGTCTTCCAGAATTTTTTTATGGGATAAATGTAACTATTGCCGAAATAATCCGTCTCTAATTATGAAAGGGTTAACACTTTTAAAAAACATGGAGTATTTACAGTAATGGATGATAAACAGATAATCAATTTATTTTTTCGAAGAGATGAAGATGCAATTAAGGTGGTTGATGAAAAATATGGTTCTAAGTTAAATGCACTGGCAGCCAATATACTGCAATCAAGAGAGGATGGGCTGGAATGTGTCAATGACACGTATATGAAAGCATGGAATAGCATACCGCCTGCAAGACCAGAGTATTTATTCGCATTTCTGGCGGTATCTGCAAGAAATATAGCAATTGATATGATAAGAAAAAACAATGCGGGAAAGAGACAGGCCAAAGTTGTTGAATTGACAAAAGAACTGGAAGAATGCATAGGTGATGGCGGATTGCAGACACATCTGGACAAGGAAGATATTGGAGAGATGTTATCGCATTTTCTTGAAACAGTTGATAAAAATAAAAGAATTATATTTCTCAGGCGGTACTGGTACTCGGATTCAATTAAAGATATTTCAGAAAGGATGCAGATGAGCGAATCAGCAGTGAAAGTTACTCTTCACAGAACGAGAAAAGAATTAAGAAGATATATGGAAAGCGAGGGTTTATATCTATGAAAAAATCAGAGGCAATGGATTTATATGAAGGGCTTAATGGAATTAGTCCGAAAATGATTGATGAAGCGGAAAAATACAAGAAAACTGCCAGCGCGGATATCAGGCATAAAAAGAGCAATAATGTAAAGAAGATAATGGCAGCAGGTCTTGTGGCAGCAGCGGCTGTTGCTGCTGTATTGGGAGTCAGAGAATTGAAGCCTTCTGTGACAGAAAGCGGGAACCAGAGCAGTAATCAGCTGGCATCAGAGCAGACAGGATATAAAATTGCTCATGTAATGAATGTGTATGCAGCCGGGCTTGATGATACATCAGAATGTATTTTTTCTAATGGAGAGAAAACTTCCGATATATCCGGAGTTGTGGCTGGAATTTCAAGCCAGGTTGGAGATTCATCTGTGATGGGGCAGGTTATGGCTGGTATAAATGTGACAGGCAAAGATATCTTAAAGATTAATTATTCTATAATGGGAAATGATTCGGATGTGACATATAATCTGGCAAGGATGAAAGAGGTTGACAAGGACAGTCCTGAATATCAGACATCTTCTGAAAAATTCAGAAAAAAGACGGAGAACGGCTATGCTTATTACATTATTGAAGATATTGGGGAAGAGTATGAGGAGAGCGGCAACAGTCAGAGCGGGGGCATACAGATTGTAAAGTTTTCAAAGCAGTTAGAAAAAGAATCTTTGTATCAGGACCGTCAGGTATACAATGAGATGGTTAAAAATATGTATGAAGGACTTACATTAAGTATAACTGTGACATATGGAGACGGAACAACAGAGATTGTTGATGTGGGATTCAAGGAAGTCGGTGGTGGCGACAATTCAGGAAAAGTATCAGATAAAGTGGCTGTTTATGTGAAGTGATGAGTGACAGCGTATTATTAGCAGATCTTAAACGAAGAGAAAGACATGGTGCCAGGTGGAGCCATGTCTTTTTGCATAAATAAAGGAAGCCAGATAAATACTGACTTCCTTACAAAATAAAAGAGCGCGAGACGGGGATCGAACCCGCGACCCCCTCCTTGGCAAGGAGGTGCTCCACCACTGAGCCACTCGCGCATACACAATCTTCTCGCAAGGAAACTCTCTTGCGAACACAAACAAGATAATACACATAAAATATTAATCTGTCAAGTGTAAATTTAAAAAAGTTGAATCTTTTATGTTAATATTATAATATAAGAGCATGATAATATATGTTAAATAAAGATATAATAGGCAGAAATCTAGACATAAGGAGAATACGCGATGCTCAATATAGAATATGGCTCATATCAGAAATTATATGATAAATATGGAGAAGATTTTATATATGATCCTGATATGTATTTTAATAATACATATGATGAAAAATGGATTACATCAGATATAGCAAGAAAAATAATAAAAGATATAGATAAATCAGAAGTGCTTGGAGAGAATTGTATAGAAAGTCCAATACTTGGACAGATAAGTCCAAAAGATTTATCAGGTGGAGCAAAAACATTGATGTTAATTTATAATAATCCGAATTTGGTTATTAATGCTTCAGCTTGTGGAGATAATTGTGTAAAGTGGCTTTTACAGATGGCTGAAGAAAAAGATATATTTATAAGATTACTTCATAATATGAACTTTGGAACAGCATTTACAATAAAAGTTATGAATACAAATCAGGTTGTACATACTATGCCTGAATTGATACAGATAAACAGTGATATATTAAGAGGGTAAAGATGATTGGAAAATATGAGTTAGAGATTACTACACGAAGGGTTGATTATAAGCTTACACTTGAAAGAAATATAACAATATTAAGAGGAAATAGCGCAACTGGTAAATCAACATTATACAGAGCGGTAAAACAGTATGAAGATGATGGCAGAGCCAGTGGCATTAGAATTACATGTGATAAACCATGTGTAGTTCTTGAAGGGAAGAACTGGGAGAATGATTTAAGAGAAATCAATCAAAGTATAGTATTTGTGGATGAAGGGGCAAAATTCATCAATACAGAAGAATTAGGATGTTTTGCAAGCAGCAACGCATATATAAAAGTGATAACATTTCAGAAAATGTTATGGTATCAAATATTATAACAGAGGATTCAAAAACGGGATATGAGTTTTATAATGAATATGCTATATCACACAATATGATATGCGAGCATGCAGATGGTAAAACAAATGTATCTAAGAGAATTATAAATAAATCAAATTCAGATGTAACATTAATTGTGGTGGATGGAGCAGCGTATGGTTCAGAGATGAATAATACAATGATATTGATTAATAGTATTCCAGGGTACATATTATTTACACCAGAATCATTTGAATGGTTACTATTGAATTCAAACATTTTAAATAAGCCATATATACTGGATATACTAAAAGAACCATATAATTATATTGAAAGCAGTGAGTTTTTTAGCTGGGAAAACTATTTTACAGAGTTGCTGAATAAAGCTACAAGAGAAAGCGAAGTTGTTCCATACAGCAAGGGCAATAATAAATCCATAAGGATGTTCACAACAGAGAAGAATATGAAAAAAATTATTGAATCAAGTGATTTAAGATATTTGTTAAAGACATGATAAAAAGAGGAAGTCAGCATGTACTGGCTTCCTCTTAAAAAATAAAAGAGCGCGAGACGGGGATCGAACCCGCGACCCCCTCCTTGGCAAGGAGGTGCTCCACCACTGAGCCACTCGCGCAAACACATTTAAGATAATAATAGCAAAATGATATTTTGTCAACACTTTTTTAGGAAAAATATTTTAAATCCTAATTTCTGAAAAATTAATATATGGGAAAGGACGTCAGGGATTTCTATTTTTTTGATAATATGGTATACTTTGCATGCTGAGTAGCAGAATTAGAAAGAATGGAGATTATTATGAATCCAGCATCAATTATGAAGCTTATGAGTGCCAAGAACAAGTTTCAGAAGAACCATCCGAAGTTCGTGGCATTTCTTAACAGATGTTTTGCAGGTGGTCTTAAGGAAGGAACTATAATTGAGATTACAGTTACTAATCCTGGAGAGGCACCTATAACATCTAATATAAAGGTACAGCAGTCTGACTTAGAGCTGCTTGAAGAATTAAAAGAAATGGGTAGATAGTTTGCTTCGCAAAATAATTGCGAAATAACAAGGAGGATTGGAATGTTTGGGAATGACAAGTCCAGAAAGAACGGACTTAATATTATAGTTGTAGGAGGCGGTAAGGTTGGCGCCACTCTTGTGGAGAGACTCAGCAGGGAGAACCATGATGTTACTCTTATTGATAAGAACAGGGTTAAGCTTGATGCAATAACAGGTGCATATGATGTTATGGGAGTTGAGGGCAATGGTGCAAGCTTTGCTGTTCAGAAAGAAGCCGGTATTGACTCAGCTGACCTTCTTATATCGGTAACTGATTCTGATGAGCTGAATCTTTTATGCTGTACACTTGCAAAGAGGGCTGGCAGATGTGAGGCAATTGCAAGAGTAAGAACACCTGAATACAGTCAGGAGGCTGCCTTTTTAAGAGACAGATTAGGCCTGGCAATGATTATTAATCCGGAATTTGAGGCTGCAAGTGAGATAGCACGTGTGCTTTACATGCCGACAGCACTTGAGATTGGAACATTCGCACATGGACAGGCAGAGATGATTAAGATAAAAGTCCCTGAGGGTAACCAGATGTGTGGCCATACTCTGGCGGAGATATCTAAGGCTTCATCATCTAAGGTTCTTATATGCGCAGTTGAGAGGGATGGAGAGGTGTTCATTCCATCAGGACATTTTATTATAAGGGCAGATGATAAGTTATCTTTCATTGCATCAAGAAAGAATGCAAGGACATTTCTTGCAAGTGTAGGTTTTCAGACACATCAGGTCAAGAGTACCATGATTGTCGGAGGTGGAAGAGTTGCATATTATCTTGCAAAACAGCTCCTTAACATGGGAATTGATGTAAAGATTATTGAGAATGACAAGGAACGCGCGTTAAAGTTAAGCGAGGAGCTGCCGGGAGCTGTTATTATTAATGGTGATGGTACTGACGAGAGTCTTTTAAGAGAAGAGGGGATTGAGTATGTGGAGAGCTTTGTCCCTCTTACAGGGATTGATGAAGAGAATGTAATGCTTACTCTATATGCAAGAAAAGTATCTGAAGCCAAATGTATTACGAAAATAACAAGAATGGGATTCAGCAGTGTTATTAACAGCCTTGATCTTGGCAGTGTGATTTATCCAAGATATATAACATCAGAAGCTATCATTGCTTATGTAAGAGCTAAGAAGGAGTCTATGGGAAGCAATAACATACAGACTTTGTATCATTTGTTTGACCAGAAGGCGGAAGCTATAGAGTTTAACGTTGATAAGGAATCAGGAGTTACGGGCAAGCAGTTTATGGAACTTAAGCTGAAGGATAATCTGCTTATAGCACTTATTAACCGTAATGGTAAGATTATTATTCCAAGTGGTACTGACAGCCTTATGGTTGGAGATACTGTGGTTATTGTAACAACTCATACAGGGTTTGATGCTATAACTGATATTCTTAGATAGGAAAGGCTGGGAACATTGATATGAACAGTTCTATAGTAAGATATATTCTTGGACATGTTTTAAAGATAGAAGCGGCTCTTATGGTCATTCCTGTGATTGTTGGCGTTATATACAGGGAGAAGGCAATATCTGCATTCTTGATAACAATGGCATTATGTGCTGTATGTGGGATTCTTATGACAATTAAAAAACCTGCCAATACAGTTTTTTATCTGAAGGAGGGGTGTGTTACAACTGCACTTAGCTGGATTCTTATGAGTATATTTGGCTGCCTGCCTTTTTTTATAAGCAGGGAAATTCCTTCATTTACAGATGCACTTTTTGAGACAATATCAGGATTTACAACAACAGGAGCAAGTATATTAAGTGAAGTTGAAGGGCTGTCTCAGAGCATTATGTTCTGGAGATGCTTTACTCACTGGATTGGTGGTATGGGAGTTCTGGTATTTCTGCTTGCAGTAATACCTCTTACAGGTGGCTCTAATATCAATCTTATGAAAGCAGAGAGTCCGGGACCATCAGTGGGTAAACTTGTTCCTAAGATCAGATATACAGCAAGAATACTGTATATTATATATTTTGGGATGACTGTACTTCAGACAGTTCTTCTTCTTTTTGGAGGAATGACATTCCTTGATGCACTTAATACAGCAATGGGAACAGCCGGAACAGGTGGATTTGGTATCAGAAATGACAGCTTTACAAGCTTTTCACCTTATATCCAGTGGGTTGTAACCATATTTATGATATTGTTTGGAGTTAATTTCAACGCGTATTATCTTATTGTTCTAAGACAGTTTAAGAAGGCTGTTAAAGTAGAAGAGGTAAGATGTTATTTCGGAATTATTCTTGCAGCAACAGCAATTATATTTGTTAATATATACAGAAGTGTAGGCGCTGTTGAACTTACACTGAGACAGTCAATGTTTCAGGTTGCATCTATTATAACGACAACCGGATTTTCATCAGTGGATTTCGATATGTGGCCGTCACTATCCAAGTCGGTGCTTGTTGTGCTGATGTTTGTGGGGGCATGTGCCGGAAGTACAGGTGGCGGAATTAAGGTTTCCAGGTTTATAATAGGGATAAAGACAATATTCAGAGAGATTCAGTCATATATTCATCCTAAGAGTGTAAAGGTGATTAAGACAGAAGGAAAGCCTGTTGATAGTGAAACATGCAGGTCGGTGAGTATATATTTCATAACATTTATGATGATATTCACAGCGTCTTTACTGCTAATATCTATTGAAGGAAAGGATATTGTGACGAATTTCACTGCAGTAGCAGCGACTATTAATAATATAGGTCCGGGGCTTTCGGCTGTCGGACCGACACAGAATTTTGGAAGTTATTCTGATTTCAGCAAATATGTACTGATGTTTGATATGCTTGCCGGACGACTGGAGTTATTTCCACTGATAATTCTGTTCACACCTTCAATATGGAAGGATCTTGTAACCAAGAAGGTTTCTGAAAGGAAAATGCGTAGAATAAGAAGGGGTTAAGTATGAGTAATGTATCTGATTATTTGAAATGGAGAGGTGACCTTGATTTTAGCCAGGCACCATTTAATGACGTGGACAATTTAATACTTGCGCAGATTGCATATGTTGATTTTACTGATATTGTACCGGCACCAGGAAGTATCGAGACTATTACAATTGCGGAAGCGGCAGACACATTTTTTGATACCCATGATGAGAAGGAGATTAAGAAATGCAAATCTTTCATAGGAAAAGCTCCGTATCTTTTAAGGGAGGCAGCAGCAACAAAAAGATTTGGTTCACTTATACTTACTAATTATGTTGATTATGTCGATGGCGGCAAAGAAGAACAGTTTGCAGCATTTCATGTAAGAATCGATAACAGACTTACGTATATTGCTTTCAGGGGAACTGATGATACACTTGTGGGCTGGAAAGAGGATTTTAACATGAGTTTCTTATCCCCTGTTCCATCGCAGAAGGATGCGGTAAGATATATTGACACAACCGTGCAGCGTTCAGAAGGAAAGCTGATTCTTGGCGGACATTCCAAAGGTGGTAATCTGGCAGTATATGCATCAGTATTTGCAAGACCATCAGTGAAGAAAAGAATTATTACTGTTTATAATAATGATGGTCCGGGATTTGACAGTGATTTTGTAAAGCATCCGGATTATCTGGCAATTCTGCCTAAGATTAAGAGTATTGTTCCTTATGGCTCAGTTGTTGGAATGCTTCTTAATCATGATGGGGATTATGAGGTTGTAAAGAGCAGCCAGTCAGGTCTTATGCAGCATGATTCTATGTCATGGCAGGTTATAGGACCAGATTTTGAGACTGAGCAGGAGTTAAGCCCTAAGAGTAAAAGGTTAAATGCAGCACTGAGCGCATGGATAGACGGGCTTACAAGAGAACAGAGGGCAGAATTCGTAGATACATTATTCTCACTGGTAACTGCAAGTGGTGCAAAGAACCTTTCAGAGATAAGTACAGCCAGGTTTAAGAATATTAATGCCGTTCTTAAGTCTTTCAGGGAACTTGACAAATCAGAACGTGCAATGATACTTAAGATATTTGCTTCACTTACAGGTGAGATTGGAAAAGCTTATAAGAGCAATTAATAAGGAGATAAAGAATGGGACAGGTTATATCAGCAGGAATATTGTTAGTTGTGGTTGTTGCCATATATATTGCAGTTTCATATAAGCACGAAAAAAGCGGTCTTGGGAAGGGCTGTGATGGTAATTGCGGCTCATGTGGATTAAGAAGCTGTAAAACTGACAAGAAGTGAGGCTTTAATGCGTAATACGGGGGACAGGTTAAAAGAATGCCGCATTATGAAAGGCTTATCCAGAGGGGAAATGTCAGAAATGCTGCATGTCAGTACTGACTATCTTGCCCGTTTGGAGACAGGGACACAACCGGTTACATACAGGATTATAGAGAAGGTGGCAAAACTTGAAGGCTGGAACAGCGATTATATCCTGCATGGAATAGATAATAATAATCCATTTTCAGAGTTGCACACACTATGCCCTGATTTCAGGAAAAAAGTTTTTATAAGAAATCTGCTATGTTTGTTTGACAGCATGCTTCAATTCGGGTATAAGAAAGAAAGGGTAGTGGCATATTACCATAGAATGATACTTGAGATTGTTAATGGAATGGAACTGGATGTTCCAGATAATGTGCGGACAGGATATACACTTACAGAGATAAGACGGATACATGATATGAATAAAAAGGACATGGCAAATGTGCTTGGAATATCAGAGAGAAGCTATTGTACATTAGAGAATGGTTTGTCAAGACCAGATGTAAAGACTCTACAGATAGTATATGATATGTATGGATTTAATGTGCAATATTTTCTTACGCGTAATCCACTTGATTGTGAGGCTGTAAACAATATATACAGGTGTTTTGATGAACCGTTAAGAGATTTTATTATGAGACGCATCAGGGACGACTATGATGAAATAATAATTATGAAAGGCCGGACTTATGGTAGAGATATATAGAACAGACCAGCAGGTATTAAATACATTGACAGATATTCAGGATGGATGCTGGATTAATATGGTAGATCCGACAAGCAAGGAGCTTGAGCAGATAGCAGAACGCTTTGAAATAGAACCTGAGGATATCTCATCGGCACTTGATGAAGAAGAAAGTTCGCGTATAAGCCTTGAAGACGGATATACTGTTATACTTGTGGATATTCCTACACCTGAGGTAAGACATGAGAAAAAAATGTATACAACAATTCCTCTTGGTATTATCCTTAAAAGTGAAGCAATAATTACAGTGTGTAAGGTAGATACACCGATTATTAATTATTTTGTAAGAAATAAGGTGAAAGAGTTCAGTACAAAGAAAAAGATGCGTTTTATATATCAGATGCTTTTCCGTTCAGCTTTCGTGTATCAGGCTAATCTTCGTCTTATTGATAAGAAAAGAATTGAGATAGAAGAGCGCGTTGATGGAGATACGTCAGATACTGATCTTATTGAGCTTCATGAGTTAGAATCTACACTTGTTTATTTTGCAACATCTCTCCGGGCTAACAGTATTGTGTTAGAAAGACTCAGAAGATATAAAAGACTTGAGCAGTATCCTGAAGATATGGAGCTTCTTGAGGATGTCATGGTCGAGTACCAGCAGGCTATAGAGATGACCACGATATATAGGGATGTCATTGATGGTACAAGGGAACTGATGTCATCAGTAATTGACAGTAAGCTGAATAATGTAATGAAATACCTTACTTCAATTACAATTGTGATGGCTATTCCGACAATAATATCAGGTATATATGGAATGAATGTAGGTGGAGAATGGATGCCGTTTGCAAAGACACCTTTTGGATTTGAGATAATAAGTGGAATAATACTTCTGATATGTATAATAGTTTTATGGGTATTAAGGAAGAAGAAAATGCTATAAAAGCAGTGTCTGCATTGATTGCAGGCACTGCTTTTACTTACTTATGAGTATATATTATCTGTAATTTTTCTGCCAACGTGATACCATTTCTAAAGCCTCATTCTCAGATGATACCTTAGTAATTATAACCCCATCAAGATAGATTTCGTACACAGGAAATTTCTTGGCTGTATTGCCGTGACTTACCTCAACTCTGTTGTACTTTACGCGTTCCATTAAAAGACCTCCTCACATTTAATAATAGTGTTACTAAGTAAAAACCAACAATATGTTGTATTATAACATGCTTTTTAATAAAAGGAAATACTATATTTGGTATTGGTACTAAAGTACCAAAAAATTTGAATTAAACGCACTATTATACTTGTAAAATCGACATGTATATAATATAATTTTTATAACATGTAGAAAGATTAAGTACGTATAACTAATAATAAAAAATATAAGAGGTACATTAATATGAGCGATAATTATATTGCTGCCAGTGAGAAATTTGAGATTGTTCATAAGATGAGTAGAAGAATAGCATCTGTTGATAAGTATTGTGTTATAAGTGTTGCGAATAAAGCATTTGAAGAATATTTTGGAGAAATTAAGGAGACTCTTATAGAAGTAGTTGCGCCTCAGGATAAAGAAAGACTGATGGATTTTATAGAGAAGTATGATGGAACAGCTAAGAGCGGAATGTTTAAATTTATTAACGCACAGGGCATAGAAAGATATAATCATTTATTTGTGTATGAACGAAGAGCTGTGGGCAATGGGCATATGAGAGATATTGAACTTGTTGATGTTGAGTCTATAGAGGAGGCTAATAAGAGCTTAAGAGATGATGTTTCTAAACATAAGATGCTGCTTGGGCTGGATAGAGAATATACATTTACATATAACAGAGATAATGGCATATTCAGTATGTACAGGTATGATGTTGACTCAAGAGATGTCATATATAAGTCTGATATTGATGAATGGAAGAAGCGGATGCTTTCGGAGGGATATATTGACGAGAATGACAAGGAAATCTTTGCTAATTTTATATCAGAAGTACGCTCTTATACGCAGACATTTTCTATAAAATTCAGAACAAGTATGCGTACATATAAAAGGGTGAAGGAGACTTTAAGATTTAAAGGAACTGTAATGAATAAAAGCGATGGAAGCAGGATTGTGATAGGTCGTGTTGTCCCTGAGGCAGACAGCCATGGCAATTATAATCAGGTTACTGATATGATAGAAGAATTGCAGTTTGATTCTCTTACACATGTGTATAACAAGAAAACTATTACCGCATATGCTGTAAAATGTCTCAAGGAAGAGCAGAATAACAGAGTTACGATAGCCGTTCTTGATGTTGACCATTTTAAGAAGGTTAATGATGTATATGGTCACATGTATGGTGATAAGGTGCTTGCAAGGGTTGGAAGAAAGCTTAAGGAAGTTGTAGGCGAAGATGGAGTTGTAGGACGTATCGGCGGAGATGAATTTGTTATTATATTCAATGGTATTAATGATGAGCATGCGTTAAGGGGTATGCTTCGTGCGATAAGAACCCAGATTAAGTGGGAATTTGTTGATGATTTTGAAGATTTAATGATAACATGTTCTATAGGAGCAGCATACAGTCCTAACAACGGACATGAGTATGAGGAACTTTTCAGGAAAGCAGATTACTGTCTGTATGTAGCGAAAGAAAAGGGAAGAGACAGATATGTATTCTTCAGGGATGACCTCCATAAGGATTCATATGAGAATTCTCTTAATGCGAAGGATAAGAATGTCAATGATGGCAGGGAAATGAAGGAACTCAGATTTCTTTCAGGCATTATGGAGAATTTTTCAGAAGATGGCAAAGCAGCTATTAAAGAGCTTATACATCATATGTATGATACATTTAAACTGGACAGCATTAATCTTTACTGGGGAGCTAATCTGAACCGTGCATACTATATGGGTGTTGAGCTTGGCGGTTCACTGAATGCTGATTATGTTAAGACAGAAGGTTTTAAGAAGCTTCTGGATGGAAAGAATCATGCTGCTGTGGGATTCGTCGGAAGGCAGACAGACCTTGCACCTGAATTTGGAACAGACATGAGAGAAAAGAGAGTGTTTTCTACTGTACAATGCATAATAGGTTCACCAGATAATGTGAAAGGATTGTTTACTATTGACCGTTGTAAGGAGTCTGCACAGTGGGCTGAATATGAGATTGAGATGGCTGTTGTAACGGCTTCTCTTATCAACATTCTGGCTGAAACTGAATGTGATGAGAATTAATATATATAGTTTTTTATTACAAGATATTGTGTTTTCAATTGACTTGTCAAACTATATGTTGTATAATCAAATCTGCTTGGGAAACAGCATAAACACTGCGTTTCCAGCAGATTTTTTTAATGTAAAGGAAAATAGCCTGTATTGCTGAAAGCAGTATATACAGGGATATGATGGTCTTTTTGTGAGGGTTTGAAGTATGAAAATTATTAAAAGAAGTGGTTCAGAGGTAACATTTGATATCAGTAAAATTATGGATGCTGTATCAAAAGCTAATATGGAAGTTGTCCATAGTGAGAGATTATCAGAGGAACAGATTGAGACAATCTCTAATAATGTTGAGAGCATTTGTAAAGAGATGAACAGGTCTTTAAGCGTTGAAGAGATTCAGGATCTTGTAGAGAATCAGATTATGAATTTCAGAGCATTTTCAGTTGCAAGAAAGTATATTACTTATCGTTATAAGAGAGCACTTGTGCGTAAATCTAATTCTACAGATAAGCAGATATTAAGCCTTCTGGAGTGCAATAATGAGGAAGTAAAGCAGGAGAATTCCAACAAGAATCCTACTGTAAACAGTGTTCAGAGAGATTATATGGCTGGCGAGGTAAGCAAGGATATTACAAAGAGATTCCTTCTCCCTCCAGATATTGTAGATGCGCATGAGCAGGGGCTTATACATTTCCATGACGCAGATTATTTTGCACAGCATATGCATAACTGCTGTCTTGTCAATCTTGAGGATATGTTACAGAATGGAACTGTAATAAGCGAGACTATGATTGAGAAGCCACACAGCTTTTCTACTGCATGTAATATTGCAACTCAGGCGATTGCACAGATTGCAAGTTCACAGTACGGCGGACAGAGTATATCTCTTGCACATCTTGCACCATTTGTCCAGGTAAGCCGTGAGAAGTTTATCGGACAGGTAAGAGATGAGTTCGAGAAAACCGGAATAGATGCGTCCGAAGAAAAGATTAGAGAGGTTGCAGAACTTCGAGTAAAGGATGAAATTAAGCGTGGTGTACAGATGATTCAGTATCAGGTTATCACTCTTATGACAACTAATGGACAGGCACCTTTTGTTACTGTTTTCATGTATCTTGATGAGGTTCCGGAAGGTCAGACAAGAGATGACCTTGCACTTGTTACTGAGGAAGTATTAAGACAGAGAATGCAGGGTGTTAAGAATGAACAGGGTGTATATATTACACCAGCATTTCCTAAGCTTATATATGTTCTTGAGGAAGATAATATCCACGAAGATTCCAAGTACTGGTATCTTACAGAAATAGCTGCACAGTGTACAGCTAAGAGAATGGTTCCGGATTATATATCTGAAAAGAAAATGAAGGAATTAAAGGTTGATGCGAATGGCAATGGTCAGTGTTTTCCATGTATGGGATGCAGAAGCTTCCTTACACCATATATTGATCCAGAAACAGGAAAGCCAAAGTATTATGGAAGATTCAATCAGGGTGTTGTAACTCTTAATCTTGTTGATGTTGCATGTTCATCAGGCAAGGATATGGATAAGTTCTGGAGTATTCTTAATGAGAGACTTGACCTGTGTAAGAGAGCACTTATGTGCAGACATTACAGACTTAAGGGAACTCCTTCAGATGTTGCGCCAATTCTCTGGCAGAATGGAGCACTTGCAAGACTTAAGAAAGGCGAGACAATTGACAAGCTTCTTTATGGCGGATATTCAACAATTTCGCTCGGTTATGCAGGTCTTTGCGAATGTACTTATTACATGAAGGGTGTAACTCATACTAATCCGGAGGGAACAGAATTTGCCCTCAAAGTAATGCAGTATCTTAATGATACATGTAAGAGATGGGCAGCAGAGACTAATATTGATTTCTCACTTTATGGAACACCGCTTGAGTCAACAACTTATAAGTTTTCAAAATGTTTACAGAAGAGATTTGGTAAGATTGCAGGTGTAACAGATAAGAATTATATAACTAACAGCTATCATGTTCATGTAACTGAGCAGATAAATGCATTTGAAAAGTTAAAATTCGAATCACAGTTCCAGAAGTTATCTCCAGGAGGAGCTATCAGTTATGTTGAGGTTCCTGATATGCAGAATAACATCCCGGCAGTACTTAAGGTTATGCAGTACATTTATGATAATATTATGTATGCAGAGCTTAATACTAAGAGTGATTACTGTCAGGAATGTGGTTACACAGGACAGATTCAGATTATAACTGATGATGACGGAAAGCTTATATGGGAGTGCCCTAACTGCGGAAACCGTAATCAGGATAAGATGAATGTCGCAAGAAGAACTTGCGGATATATCGGAACACAGTTCTGGAATCAGGGAAGAACTCAGGAGATTAAGGAGAGAGTGCTTCATCTGTAAGATTAAATATAATATGGCAGGACATGGATTAATACCGTGTCCTGCCATTATTATTAATATTCGGGGAAATATTCATGATTGGTCATGCCGTATAATGCGGTGAAAAGAATTGACAATACAACAGCCATTATTACGAACATAACAACAAATCCAACGTCATTGATTGTCATTATAAGTGCGAGTATTGTCCATATTGCGGTATATACGATTTTAACAATAAGATTGCGCTTTATGTGTTTTGGATTCTGTGTTTTCTTATATAATGCCATGCCAACATAAGCAAATATTGTAATTATTATAAGCGGTAAAGCAAAAAATGCTGCATATATGGCAATTATATATAAGAAAACAGATGCTGTGAAAGAAAGTCCACCATAAAATAAATGCCCCATAAATCTGTATCCTGCTGTGTAATCATCAGGTGAATAGCTGCCAGCTTTAATAATACTGCCGCCGGCATTGTTCATAAGATTTCCTGCATATATAAGTAATAATATAAATGTGGCAATAAGTAAAACACTGAAAACAGTGTATATGATTGTCAGTACTTTGTCAGTTCCTTTTGCGAATTTCATTGTAATCTCCCCTCTCAATTGATAGTAAGAATATATCATATTAATTCATTATAAACAAGAAGCGACTATAATAATGGAATGGAGGCATGCCGATATATAATTAAACTAATGTGATTCCCGAAAAGGAGTTTGGGACAGGGTTATGACAAGGAGGGCATATGTCACTTACGATAAGAAGTACAATGAATAATCAGGCGGCTGCACAGGGGTTAAATGATGCAGGAAAAAGTGCTGAAAACACAGGTGAATCCAAGAACAGAAAAACAATTAATGCATCGGAACTTAATCTGAAGCCATATAAAGACAATCAGATTGATGCCAAGAGGCTCCGGGCAAGAAAGCAGGCAATGAAGCTTATATCTGACGCATGGAAATCTGCTGATAAGACAGATAAGAATATTGAGGATATGAAGCTCGATAAGCTTAATAAGCTTGATGAAATCACAGAACTTAAGAATAAGGTTAGTGATTTGGAGAATGAAAAAGAGGCTTACCGCGCAGATTATGGGGTTGATATGGATTCGCAGGAACAAAAAGACCTTGAGTTGCTTGAAAAATATCAGAATAACCGTTATGGTTCGGCTGAGGACACATTTTCAAAGGAAGAACAAGATCGTTTAAAGGAATTACAGAATACTCCGCTTACAGAGTATCAGGAGAAGGTACTTAAGCTGAATTCATCACAGATACATTTTAAGGATGAAATTGGTCAGAAGGAACTTAAGATTGCATGCACGACAGCTTCAATTGCACTTGCCGAAATCGACAGGGATAAGTCTCAGGAAATGCTAAAGGCACAGGATTCAGCAGACCAGATAATAGGTGCTGTTGAGGGAGAGGTTAAGAATCTGCTTGTAAATGAAGGTAAAGACAACATTGATGACAAGGTAGAAGAGAATAAGGAAAAGGCTGACGAAGCAGAGAAGAAACAGGAAGAACAGCAGGAAAAGATTGACGAAAAGCGCAAGGAAAGAAAAGAACAGGAAGAGATTATTGAGGGACAGGCAGAGGCTGATAAGTTAGAGATGAATGCTAGTGTCAAAGGCAATGATATCGACCATGTAACTGAAGCTCAGAAGCAGATAGTCAGAATAATGAAAGATAATAAGCTGCTTAATGAGGATATTAAGGGAATAGATATTGATTTGAATTTCTAGAAAGCTGTAAGGAAGGACTATACATGCGGGATTGTTTTTGGGGGATTGTAACATAACAGCCGGGTTTTCTGTGCAGATGGAAAGAGATATGTCTTGGTGAGATTTGGTTTTCCTATAAGAAAACATTTTTTACATGATTAATAGGTCATTTACAGTACAATCTTAATAAAATTCAGGATAATTTCCTATCAGATAGTGAGTTAAAGCTATTTGATAGGAAAATTTGTCTTTTTTAAGGAATGTTTTGTGGAAATAAGAAACATTTTTGGAAAATCTGGTAAGGAACTACCTATAAGAAATCAAAAATGCGACTATAAAAAGGTATCAGCAGAGATGACTTTTTATCAAAGAATCTATGCAGTTAGCATTGATTGGAGTACCGGCGGTTTCAAATGTTGCTATGAAGTTTCTGCCAAGGACATATCCAGAATTAGCATAATCACTGATTTTTTTGATGGCATTACAGGCATATTCTGCATTATCCATAATGCCAAAATGTTCCCATATATATTCCTGCCTTGTTTTAACATTAAGACAGGTAAAATCCGGGTGTGTTATGATGCCAGATTGCAGCTGCAGAGGATATTCGTATCGATAAGGGATATTATAGCGATAGAGTTTGTTAGCTATGATAATTTCAGACTTAGACCGTACGCGTTCGCCATTATCGGTATAGTATTCAGCACAGTCAGGAGTGAATCCTAAAGATGTATATTCTGAGGCTTTCCAGTTTGCAGTAAAATCTTCATCTGATACAAAAACAGGAGTAACCATTTCTTTGCGGAAGCTGTTAAGTGAATCATAAATATGCTGAATTTCTGATGGATTATATTTCTTAAGTATGACTTCAAGAAAGTTTAATTCTTTCAGCAGGCATTGTTCAATTCTTAAATCATAATCTTTTTGTGCAAGTTCAATTGCAAAATTATAGTTATGCTTTTTGATATATGTTCCTTTGGTGTCATTCACTTCGACTTTATGATAATATTGGCAGCCATGAGCTTTTCTGGCAGTTCGCAGAGAACCTACAGGAGCATTAGAAATTCTTCCTTGTATATCAGCTAGTAAAAGAGACAATTGTGAATGCCTGCACATAACAGACTCTTTAATCGTGTCAGGTGCTAATGTGTCAACATGTTCCATATTATAATTCTGTATATCTCCCATAAAAATCCTCCTTTTGCAATTATAGGTAAAAGCGCTGTTTAATAAATATACTATATAAATATATAAAAATCAATAACTTAATATATTAAAAATATGTAAATGTATTGAAAAAACAAGTCTAAGCAAAATATGATGGTAAAATAAAGGAAGCTTTATAAGCAGACAATACATGATACCTATAGGTAGTCGCATAATGAAGTCTCTTATAGGAAAATTTTTTAAAAAATCAAGTGATTTTGTGGATTTTCGGATTGCAGAGAGCAGTTTTACCTATTAAAGAATAGAAATAATGAATTTTATAGGTTGAGAAGAAGCTTTTGGATTGAAAAAACGCAAAATATGCCTATAAGAGAGCAAATATTATGAATATATAGGTCGCAAGCAGCCAGCGCGGAAAAACAGAGCCGGTGGCAAAACCGCAAAAATGGAATTGTGTCAGCGAACAGAGAAAAATAGCACCCAGGCATTAGCAATGGATACAAAAAATATTGGGGATATCGAAGATATCCCCAATACAGAATTAAAAATCCACCTGCTGTACAGAACCGGCGCTGCCGTCTTCATGAAGATACATGCCGCTGCTTCGTACTTTAGCTTTAAGATTGTTATCATCATCAGTTACATGAAATGTTGTTTTGGAGCTGCCAAGACAGATTGCACCGACATTGGCTTCCTTAAGTGATAAGAGCTTGTCCTTGCCATTCTCATCTTTAACCCAGACCTTTAACTGGTCATAGACTTCATCATTCTCATCAATCCAGCCGTTGCCGTCAGAATCGTATTCTGCAAGCTCGGAAAAGCCATTACCGGTCTTGGTTCCGAACAGCTCACTGCCGTAATTGATAATTCCGTCGCCGTTCTTATCAAGAGCAAGAAAGCCACTTTCAGGATTCATCTGTGCAATAGTCTCGTCTTTACCATCACCATCAATGTCAAAACTAAAGGACTTATCAGAAATAGAAACAGGATTGCATCCAAGATTAATAACAAGTGGATCTGTCAGTACAGTGTCAAAGCTGGAAACAAATTCAATGCTGTGTTCTTCCATGTATCTGCGCGACATGGTCATATCAAGATTAAAATTAAGTTCCCTGCCGTCTGCTGTTTTAACAGTTCCGGTTGTTGAAAATGAAGTGCTTTCCTTTTCTTCATAGGTTGAAGAATATCTGGTTCTTACAGTCCACACAGTAGGAGAAATCTGGTTAGTAATAGAAAGGGTTTTTGAGGCTTTGTCAGATGAAGATGTGCCAGAGACTGAATTGCAGGATAAACTGTCAGTATCATGAAACATTCCACGGAAAGACAGAGACTGAATAAAATCCAACAGGGACATATAAACCTTTCTTGTTATTTCTGTGTAACTGAAGCTTACATTCTGCCGCATAGAAACTAAGCTGGTTTTGTTGTAAGCAGGTGTTAAAGCCTCCGTGCCTTCTGGTGATTCCTCACCAGCCAAATCCGTTTTAGAAGAATCGTCCGGGACATTAAGTCTGCCAGAACGATTGTAGAGTGGCATCATCAGAAACATGTCGTCATACTTTCTGTCCGGAGAATCAGAAGAATTACTAAAATATGATTCTTTCTGGCTTAAGCTGCTTCTTGCCTGGCTCATTCCAAAACTAAAGGAGTTACCAGAGCTGCCTGCTGCGACCATGCCGCTTGATACCTTTTGTGAGTAGTGTCTTCTTGAAGACATACTCATGTTACTGTCTGCAATTATCATAAGTATACCCGCCTTTCATCTTCAGCAATGAACACGGTTATATATAATATCGGTTTAAGCGCAGAATACTTAATATTAAAATGTCAACTAAAGAACTTTTATAAAATAACTTTACAAAAGTACTGGAAATTCTTATTTAACTGTTGTAATATGATAGCAGAGAAATATCTGCATAAGCAGAAATAAATTATTGAGTCGTAAACTGGCAGAAAGAGGTCATATATGTGGACAGCAGATTTAGGAAATGGACGATACAAGAATCCTATACTTTACGCTGATTATTCAGATCCAGACGCAATCCGTGTCGGTGATGATTATTTTATGATATCATCAAGCTTTTCTAATGCTCCGGCTATGCCGTTGCTTCATTCTAAGGATCTTGTAAACTGGAAGGTTGTTAACTACATTTTGGCTGAAATTCCAGAATTCAGATATAGAAATCCAATTCATGGATGTGGAGTGTGGGCACCTGCAATAAGATATCATGAGGGTACATATTATGTGTGCTTCCCAATGCCGGATGAAGGAATATATATGACTACAGCAACAGACCCTTATGGTGAGTGGAGTAAGCCAGTGAATATAAGACCGGGCGCAGGCTGGATTGATCCATGCCCATTCTGGGATGAGGATGGAAAGGCATATCTTGTTGCAGGAGTTGCCAAGAGCCGTATCGGATACAAGAGTGTGCTTCATATGGTAGAGATGCAGCCAGATGGAATGGGGCTTATTGGTGAGGAAAAGATTATATTTGATGGTAACTTAAATGACCAGATTACAATAGAAGGTCCTAAGATGTATAAGCGAAACGGATGGTATTATATATTTGCACCGGCTGGCGGTGTTAAGACAGGCTGGCAGACAGTGTTAAGGTCGAAAAATGTGTTTGGACCATATGAGTATAAAGTGGTTATGAGACAAGGAGATTCTCCTGTAAATGGACCTCATCAGGGTGCATGGGTTGACACAGTTACAGGACAGGACTGGTTTATACATTTTCAGGATGTGTACGCAGCGGGCAGAATAACACATTTGCAGCCAATGAGCTGGGAAAATGACTGGCCTGTAATTGGAGTTAAGAAAGATGGCGATGATTACGGCGAGCCTGTGATGGAGTACGAAAAACCTGATGTCGGTGCAGTTTATGAGATATGTGAGCCGGATACTACAGACGAATTCACAGAAGATAGCCTGGGACTGCAGTGGCAGTGGAATGCCAATCCTGATAGTGACTGGGCGCAGAACGGCACGGATGAAAGCGGAAATGTGTCTGATGACGGTTCTTATATAAAGCTTAATGCGGTTGGCAGAGCATCAAACAGACCAATAGGCGATTACAGAAATCTTCTCCTGCAGAAGTGGCCAGCACCGGAATTTAGCTGTATTACTAAGATGAATATCAGTGGAATGTCTGATGGTGATAATGCCGGATTCATTCATATGGGAATGGATTATCTGGCAGCAGATGTGACTGTTAAAGGCGGTAAGATGGAAGTGTATGCAGTAAAGGGTGTGCAGCAGTTTGACTGTGACCAGGCTTATACTAAAGAGACTAAAGAATTGCTTGCTTCATATGATAATCTTAAGGAAATATATTTCAGATACACAGTTAAAAAGACAGGAACTAAAAACTATGTTGAGGGAGGACTTCCTGTTAAGGAAGCACCTGTTGAGACAGTAACAATAGAGATAAGCACAGACGGAAAAGAATACACCAACCCTGTTTCCGTTATTGCCAAAGCCGGAAGATGGGTTGGTGTAAAGAGCGGTGTATATGTATCACATGATAATTCTGCCAATAGTGCAAACAAAGGCTTTGTTACGGTAGATTATGTAAGATACAGCCGTTAAATATTCTTAATGTTTTTCTTAGCCCACAATTCAAGGGCTTTCGCATTATTGGAAATAAGGTCGAGGGATTCAAGTATCTGCTTGAATTCCTCCTGTTCTCCAATATCAACCTGACCATCAGCAGAGATATTGATAATAGAAGCTCGCAGGTTTTCGATATCATTCAAAGAACCAAGCATTTTTAATGATAATCTGTCAAATGAATTAATCTCGACTTCCTTCATTGTAAGCCTTCCAATCGGACATTCGTTTGAGCAGTAATTGTAGCAGAGTTCAGGAGCGTTGTAGCATTTTGACATAGATACAACCTCGTCCGCATAAGGTGTTACATTGCCAAGTTCAATTCTTGCAAGTCTTGTTCTGTCTATACCTACGACATCTGAAGCTGCTTCACGGCTTTCAAATTCAGCATTTTTCTGTGCAGCAGAAAATCTTGCCTGATAATATCTGTTATCAGATGCTTTAGTTGCTTTCTTCATAGTTAATAATTCTCCCCTTGGTATATTTAATGAGTTAGTAAAATACATGATCTCCGATAATGGTTCCGCCCACATCGACAGAACTGTCATATACATGAAAATATAATGCGTTAATATTGATATAACCGTTAAGCACATCAACGGCTGCCTGGGTGCAGGCTGCATTCGCACCTCTTGCAAGTACTATTGCAAATCGTCCGCTGGCAACAGGTGAAAACTGGTAAGGTGCATATATTACGCCACTTATGCTGTTGGCAAAGCGTGGGTCAGCAACTCTGTTGATAACAACACTTCCTACAGCACATTTGCCCTCATATGACTGGTTGCCGGCTTCACATTCAATAATTGCTGCGAGCATTGCAACATCTTCGGCAGTGTGATTCTTAAGAACATTGTTAAGAGCGTTCTGGTCAACCATAGCAGAACCGGAAGATGAATTACCGCCTGTGTTACTGGAATTGCCAGAGTTATTGGCTTTGTCAGCCTCTTCCTGTGCTTTTCTTGCAGCTTCAAGAGCTTCCATTTCACGGCGCTGACGCTCTAACATTTCCTGTTCAATCTGTTTTTCGTATTCGAGTGCAAGTGCTTCTGCATCAGTAATGCTGTCACTTGTAGTGTCAAGCTCTGTCTGACACTGTGAGAGAAGCGCAGCAAAATTATCAGCTTCGCGGGAGGCATCATCTTTAAGAGTGACAAGTTCAGCCATTTCTTGTTCAAGCTTTGCCTGAGTTTCTTTAAGAGAAGCCAGGAGGTCACTTAATTCCTGCATCTTCTGGTGGTCATAATTAGAAATCTGCTGGATATATTCTGACTTGGATAAAAGGTCAGAAAGGCTTTCAGCTGACAGAAGCGTTGACAGAATAGTAGCATTATTATTCTCATACATAAACTGTATTCGAAGCTTCATCGCAGCGTACTGCTGGTCAATCTCTGCCTGCATATCAGCAACCTGGATATTGGTAGCATCAATCTCGGACTGCTTCGCATTAACTGCATCCTCAATAGAAGAAAGCTTCTCTCCGGAAGCAGACAGCTTCTCGTTAAGCTCTCCGTAAGATGCATTGAGTTCGCTCTGTTTATTCCTTAATTCTTCAAGCTGTTTATTAACAGCATCGAGGTCATCCTGTGTATCAGCCATCAACTGGTCAGGATAAGCAAAAAATGGAACAGCAGATGTAGCTGCCATAATCAAAGCAAGACCGGCGACTGTTAAATTCCGTAATTTAAATCTGATAAAGTATTTCACATAGACTCCTGATAATCATTATATTTTTATAAATAAAAAACAATATTAGTATAAAATGTGCTGGAATAAATTGCAAGCCAAGCTTTCCATGGTGTATATTAATTGAGGAGTGCGGATTGGGAATTGGTCTGCATCCTTCGACTTGCGTACATGACGTTGCGGCATCTGACTATAGCATACGCTTTCAGGAATCCTGCGCTTAGTGTAACTAAATGCCGCTATCTACAGAGTTTATTACGGTGTGTCAAATCAAACGCGCTTCGCTTGAACGAGATTTGACGCACCGCCCTAATGTATATAGCGACATTAAGTTACACACAGCGCGGGATTATTCAAGCGTATGCTATAGTCAGACACCGCAACTGATATACACAACATTTAAGATGCAGACAAGTTCCCAATCCGAAGCCCGCAATAAAATAAAAGGAGTATCCGATGCTTGAATTAAATGATATAAAGAAAGACTATGTGTCCGGTTCGACTACTGTGAGTGCACTTAAGGGCATTAATCTTAGGTTCAGGGATTGCGAGTTCGTGTCGATTCTTGGACAGTCCGGATGTGGTAAGACTACTATGCTTAATATTATAGGCGGACTTGATAAGTATACGAGCGGCGACCTTAAGATAAATGGAGTGTCAACTAAGAATTATAAGGACAGAGACTGGGATTTTTACAGAAATAATTCTATTGGTTTTGTGTTTCAGAGTTACAATCTGATTCCGCACCAGACTGTTTTATCTAATGTAGAGCTTGCACTTACGCTTTCAGGTGTATCTAAGGCTGAGAGAAAGAAAAGAGCTATAGAGGCACTTGAGAAGGTTGGACTTGGAGAGCAGATTCACAAGAAGCCTAATCAGATGTCAGGTGGACAGATGCAGAGGGTTGCCATTGCAAGAGCACTTGTAAATAATCCTGATATCCTGCTTGCTGATGAGCCCACAGGAGCACTTGATACAGAGACAAGTATCCAGATTATGGAGCTTTTAAAGGAGATATCAAAGGACAGACTTATAATTATGGTAACTCATAATCCGGAGCTTGCCAAGGATTATTCTACAAGAATAGTCAGATTATTAGATGGTGTGATAACTGATGACTCTGATCCATATACGTTAGAAGATATGGAAGCTGATATCAGGGCTAAAGAGGCTGCTAAGGTTAAGACATCAGAAAAGAAGATTAAAAAGTCAGGGAAGAAGCAGAAAACATCTATGTCATTCTTTACAGCACTTTCACTTTCCTTTAATAACCTGATGACTAAGAAAACAAGAACGATTCTTACTGCATTTGCAGGAAGCATAGGAATTATCGGTATTGCAATGATTCTGTCTATCTCAAATGGTATTCAGTTATATATTGACAGAGTTCAGAGAGATACGCTTTCAAGCTATCCTATAACGCTTCAGGCAGAGTCGATTGATATAAGCAGCATGGTTACAAGCATGACAGGCAATTCGGATTCAGAAGAGCATGAGGATAAGTCTAAAATATATTCTAACGATATCATGGGTGACATGATTAATACCATGGTAAAGGAAGTTAAGAGCAATAACCTTTCAGAGTTTAAGAGATACATTGAAAACGGCGGCTCTGACATTAAGTCATATGTAAGTGATATCCAGTATTCATATGATGTTCCTCTTAACATTTATATGAAGGATACTTCTAACGGTGTAGAGCAGTTAAACCCAAGTACAATGTTTGATTCGATATATGGCGAGGGTGCAACAAGCACATCTTCTGCAATGTCATCAGGCATGGGTATGGGAATGTTTTCTAACAGCAGTGTGTGGAACCAGCTTTTAGGAAACCAGCAGGTACTTGATGAGCAGTATGATGTACTTGCAGGACACTGGCCAGAGAATTACAACGAGGTTGTGCTTGTTGTCGATAAGAATAACGAGGTTGATGATTATACACTTTACTCATTAGGACTTAAAGACCCTGAGGAAGTAAGAACACTCTTTAAGAAAATGATGGTTGGTGAATCATACGAAACAAAAAAAGATATAAGCTATACATTTGACGAGATACTTGATACAGAGTTTAAGCTTGTTATGCCTACGGACATGTATAAGTACAATGATGTGACCGGTACATGGGACGATTACAGCAAAGATGATAAGTATATGACAAATGTTGTAAATAACGGAACTGATATTAAAGTATGTGGAATAATCCGACCTAATGATGACGCAGTCAGCACTTCAATTTCAAGTGGAATTGGTTATACAGCAAAGCTTACTGAATACATTATCGAAGAAGTAAAGAATAGTGAGATTGCCAAGGCACAGCTTGCTGATACAAGCGTTGATGTATTTACAGGAGTTCCATTTGACAATGACAGGAATACAGAGATTACAATGGACGATGTAAATGCATATATGGCAACACTTTCACCAGAGGAAAGCGCCCAGATGCAGGCAATGACAAGTGGAATGAGCGATGACCAGATACTACAGCTTTTCTCAGCGTCACTAAAGGCTAGAACAACAGATGCAACATTAGACAGCAATAAGTCAAAGCTTGGAATTACAGACCTTGATACACCTTCACAGATAGATATATATGCAACTGATTTTGATTCTAAGGAGAAGGTTCAGAATATTATTAAGGATTACAATAAGTTGCAGCAGGACGATGGCAAAGAAGAAAATGTTATTAACTACACAGATTATGTTGGAATAATGATGTCTTCAGTGAGTACAATTATTAATGCAATCTCTTATGTATTAATAGCATTTGTTGCAATATCACTTATAGTTTCTTCAATAATGATAGGTATTATCACATACATTTCAGTACTTGAAAGAACTAAGGAAATTGGTGTATTAAGAAGTATTGGTGCTTCTAAGAAAGATGTTTCAAGAATATTCAATGCAGAGACACTTATTGAAGGTTTTGTCTCAGGCGCACTTGGCATTGTTGTAACTTTATTGCTGTGCATACCTGCAAATGCGTTGATTAAGCACCTTACAGACATTTCCAATGTTGCACAGCTTCCGGTTGCAGGAGGAGTAATACTTATAATAATAAGTATGTTCCTTACATTTATTGCCGGACTTATCCCAGCAAAGCTTGCAGCTAAAAAAGACCCTGTTGTGGCATTAAGAAGTGAATAATGTCTTTACTTTAAAACTTCACTGTGTTAAAATTTAAAAGTAATAAGCCAATGTTATTTTTGGAAAACCGGGGTGGACAATTATGAATAATAAGTTAAAGACACAGGCTGTTGAGCAGCTTTTTCAGGCAATATTAAGCCTTAAGGATTTAGATGAAGCATACGATTTCTTTGAGGATGTATGTACAATTAACGAGATTTTATCCCTATCACAGAGATTTGAGGTTGCCAAGATGTTAAGAGAACACAGGACATATCTTGATATTGCGGAGAAGACAGGTGCGTCTACTGCGACAATCAGCAGGGTAAATCGTTCGCTTAATTATGGTAATGACGGGTATGACAGAGTATTTGAAAGACTTGACATGCTTGAGAAAGAGTCAGAAGACAATAAGTAATCAATATGAAGCAATGTAAAAGGGAACTGTCAGTACTGGCAGTTCCCTTAATTTATACGGATTATTTCTTTTTGTCTGTTTTATCAGACTTCTCAGGCTGCTTTGGCGCATGCTTGGCAGAGTAATCATCAATCAGACTTTCAATCATGTTCTTCTTCATGTATACATCAAAGCTTAAAAGACATACAAGACTGAAGAACTGTAAGAATTCTCTGTCATCATCATCCTTTACATCTGTAAATGCATTACTTGCCTGTTCAGACTTTGCAAATATATCTTTAGATAAGGGTCTTGCAAGAGAGGATTCCATTGAAAAAATCTCTTTATATATATAATCCAGATCCGGCTTGGAACCTTCATCAAAGAATTTCTCAGTGAGAGGATTGAGCATTTTCTGTATATCACTTATTGAGAGAATGTTCTTAAAGTAATAGATAAATGTAAGGATATATATATGCTCCTTAGAGTACTTTTTCTTTACTGGTGATGGCAGCAGATTGTTCTTGGCATAGTTGTTAATCATCGTTTTGGTTAGTACTTTATCATCAGTGGTACGCTTTGTATCGTGAAGATGTTCATACATAAATGTTGTAACCTGATCCATGTACAGATTGATGTTAGGCACATCTCCGGGTTTTATATAGTTAAGAGCGGACATATCTTTAAGAATACCGCTCATAAGCTCTTTAATATCGTTGTTCATATGTTCCTCATTTCTTTAAAAATGCGTATTCATGAGAGAATACATTTATATTAATGCTTAAGCTATATTATATAGTTTTTAAAACCACATTTCAAGTAGGAATAATATAATGAACTTTAGCATAGTGTATTGTGCATATTATGATATTTTAATATTTATTACAACGGTATAAAATATGTTTCATAGGAGCAAATATTCGTGACATTTTGCTCCTGATATATTATAATGAAAAAGGTTTTTTAAGAATTCTGGGAGACAGAATTCGGATGCACCAGAGGGTGATATGTGCCAGAAAGCGGCACAGGAATGGAGGATTATTATGGGTATTTTAACAAGATTCAAGGACATTATGAGCGCTAACATCAATGCACTTCTCGATAAGTGTGAAGATCCAGAGAAGATGATTGACCAGTACATGAGAAATCTTGAGAGCGACCTTGGAAAGGTTAAGGCAGAGACAGCTTCAGTTATGGCTGAGGAGACAAGATGTAAAAGAGAGCTTGATGAATGCACAGCAGATGTTGCCAAGTATCAGTCATATGCAGAAAAGGCTCTTAAGGCTGGCAATGAGGCAGATGCAAGAACATTCCTTGAGAAGAAGCAGCAGTTAGTTTCTAAGCAGGCTACATTACAGCAGACATATAATATTGCAGCAGACAATGCAGCTAAGATGCGTCAGATGCATGATAAGCTCTGCAAGGATATCCAGTCTCTTGAAGCAAGAAGAGATGCAGTTAAGGCTAAGGTTGCAGCAGCTAAGGCTCAGGAGAGAATCAACAAGGTTGGTTCAAGTGTTAACAGTGTTGGAACAAGCATGGATGCATTCGGTAAGATGGAGGCTAAGGCTAATAAGATGCTTGACGAGGCTAATGCAATGGCAGAGCTTAACCAGACACAGCTTGAGGCAGATGTTGACAGTCTTGCAGCTAAGTATGATGCAGAGCCAGCTAACACAGCAGTTGATGATGAATTAGCAGCACTTAAGGCTCAGATGGGCTTATAATTCAGAAGCACATTTATAATGAGATAAGCAATACATAGATAAGGAGAGGGAACATGGGATTATTCAAAGGGCAGTTTGCCAACGTAGTTGAATGGGAAGAGTACAGAGATGATATAATCTTCTGGAAATGGACCAACAGAGAAATCAAGAAAGGCAGTAAGCTGATTATCCGCGCCGGCCAGGATGCAATCTTTATGTACAATGGTAAGATTGAAGGTATTTTTAAGGACGAGGGAAGCTTTGATATTGAATCACAGATTATTCCATTCTTATCAACACTTAAAGGCTTTAAGTTTGGCTTCAACAGTGGAGTAAGAGCTGAAGTTTTATTCGTTAATACTAAGGAATTCACAGAGAAGTGGGGAACTAAGAATCCTATTCTTATTCCAACACAGGCACTTCCAGGTGGCATGCCAATAAGAGCTTTCGGTAACTTCTCGTTTTCAGTATCTGATTACATTACGCTTATAGACAAGGTAGCAGGTGTAAAGCAGATGTACACTGTTGCAGATGTTAAGGAAAGAATATCAGCAGTTCTTGACCAGCTTCTTATGAAGTGGATTTCTAAAGAAGGCAAGGATATGTTTAATCTTCAGGCTAATGCTTATGATATCTCAGCGGGTATTAAGACAGACCTTGATATGGAGATGAGCAAGTTAGGAATCACAATAACAAGCTTTACTATCTCAAGCTTCTCTTATCCGGAAGAAGTACAGAAGATGACTAATAAGGCAGCTTCTCAGGCAATGGTTGGAGATATGAACAGATATACACAGATGGCTATGGCTGATAGTATCGGCAATTCAAGAGGCGGTTCGAATATTGCCAGTGATATGATGCAGCTCCAGATGGGAATGCAGGTTGGACAGCAGATGATGAATAACATGAATACTGCAATGAATAATAATGCAAATGTGTCAGGTGGCACAGCACCTAAGTTCTGTCCTAACTGTGGAACACCAACTAATGGCGCTAAGTTCTGTTCTAACTGTGGAACAAAGCTTGCATAAGCTGACAATTAGTAATATGTGAATTTAATAAATAACAATCAGGGATGTTGTCATATTGGCTTGGCAACATCCCGTTGTTTTTGTATAATGTGGTAGTTGGCAGAAATAAGGTGGATATAGATTTCACATTTGCATGAAGGTGGATATATGAGATTAGAAGATTTGAATGACAGCCAGAAAAGGGCAGTTAAATATACAGATGGCGCGCTACTTATTATTGCTGGGGCAGGCTCTGGAAAGACGCGTGTGCTTACGAACAGAATTGCATATTTAATAGAAGAATGCGGAGTAGACCCATATAATATTATGGCAATTACATTTACTAATAAAGCTGCAAGAGAGATGAAAGAACGAGTTGAGACTACTGTGGCACAGGGTGCAGGGGCTGTATGGGTAAGTACATTCCACTCAACATGCGTGAGAATTTTAAGAAGATACATAGACAGAATTGGATACGATAATAACTTTACGATATATGATACGGACGATCAGAAGTCTGTAATCAAGGATATATGTAAGAAGATGAATATAGATACGAAGATGCTTAAAGAGCGTGCAATTATGAGTAAGATTTCATCTGCTAAAGATGAGTTAAAGACTCCTGATGAGTTCGAGCTTGAGGCAGGTAACGACTATAATCTTAGAAGAATCGCAGGTGTATACAGAGAATATCAGAAGACGCTTAAGCTTAACAATGCGCTTGATTTTGATGACCTGATATTCAAGACGGTTGAGCTGTTCCAGAGTGATGCAGAGGTACTTGAGCATTATCAGGACAGATTCAGATATATAATGGTCGACGAGTATCAGGATACTAATACATCACAGTTTAAGCTTGTTGCAATGCTTGCAGCAAAGTATGGCAATATATGTGTGGTTGGTGATGATGACCAGTCTATATATAAGTTCCGTGGAGCAAACATTTATAATATTCTTAACTTTGAAAATGTGTTCACAGGCGCTAAGGTTATAAAGCTTGAGCAGAATTACCGTTCGACGCAGACTATTCTTAATGCTGCAAATGCGGTGATAAGTAATAATATTGGCAGAAAGAGCAAGTCACTCTGGACAGATAACGGAGAGGGCGAGAAGGTTAATTATACTTTGTATGAGAACGGGTATGATGAGGCAGAAGGCGTTGCGAGTGGTATTGCAGAGTATGTAAGGGATGGCTGGAATTATAATGATGTTGCCATTCTTTACAGAACTAATGCACAGTCAAGAGCACTCGAAGAAAAGCTGATGATTCACAATATTCCATATAAGATATATGGCGGACAGAATTTCTATCAGCGAAAGGAAATCAAGGATATTCTTGCTTATCTAAAAACTATTGATAATGGTCTTGATGGTCAGGCGGTTAAGCGAATTATAAATGTTCCGAAGAGGGGAATTGGTAATACAACGATTGACAGATTGCAGGAATATGCAGATTTTAATGATATTACTTTCTGGGAAGCACTTGTCAATGCAAAGGATATTGACACAATAAAGAATGCGGCACTTTCCAAGTTAGAGCCATTTGTTGACCTTATTGGAAGACTGCGTGCCAAGGAAGAATTCATGTCATTAAAGGAACTTGCTGAGGCTGTAATTGAGGATACAGGATATATCGAGAGTCTTTCACAGAATGAAACAGTGGAAGAGGTTGAGGCAAGACGCGAGAATCTGGATGAATTCATTAATAAGGTTGTAAGCTATGAGGAGGGCTGTAAGGAAGCAGGTGAAGAGCCTACACTTTCAGGACTGCTTGAAGAAGTTGCATTAATAGCGGATATTGATAATCTGGATGAGTCAGAGCCTCATGTAATGCTGATGACACTGCATAGTGCGAAAGGTCTGGAATTCCCAATCGTGTATATGACAGGAATGGAGGATGGACTTTTTCCAAGCTATATGACAATTGTGTCAGATGATTCAACTGAGATTGAGGAAGAGAGAAGACTGTGTTATGTAGGAATAACAAGAGCAGAGAAAATACTTAATCTTACAAGTGCCAAGTCGCGTATGGTGCGTGGTGAAACACAGATGAATAAGGTTTCAAGATTCATTAATGAAATTCCTAAAGAATATATGCACATAGAAAACAATTCCAGTGGGTATGCTAAAGGCAGGATTGCATATGGCGGGACATCAGATGAGCCAGATACAACAGGCATTAACATGCGTGCAACAGCCAGATCAATTCTTAGCAGCTACGGAAGCGGCACACCAGGCGGAAGGGCAGCAGGAACATATAGTTCAAGAAAGGTTAAGATAAATGGTGGTTCTAATCCGGGATTTGGAAAAGACCCTATGGAATTATTTGATCTTAAGAAACCAGAAAAGAGAAAGACTCCGGCAGATTCTGTAAGAAGTGCTTATGCAGGAATGCCTACACGAAGCGGCTTATCTTCAAGAAATGTAATAGGTGCTGCAAGAGGTGCAGATATAAGTGCAAAATCTTCAGGTGGACTTGGCTACAGTGTCGGTGATATGGTGAGCCATGTGAAATTCGGTGAAGGAAAGGTACTTGCTATAGAGGATTCAGCAAGAGACTATATGGTAACAGTTGAATTTGCAGAGTACGGACAGAAGAAAATGCTGGCAGGATTTGCCAGACTTAAAAAACTATAATGACAAATGTTTAACGCTATGCTATAATACATTTATTAAATCCGTGGTATGAAAGGAGATATTGTTATGAGTAAAGAAAAATTAGATGAGCTTATCGCAGCTACTAAATTAGGAGAACTTATTAGCAAGAAGGAAGATGAAGATAAGAAATGCTGCAAGAAGTGCAGCACAATTATCATAGCTGTTCTTGCTATCGTTGGTGCAGTTGCAGCAGTTGCTGGTATCGCTTATGCTGTATACAGATATTTTACACCAGATTATTTAGATGACTTCGATGATGAAGATTTCGAAGACGAAGATTTTGACGATGATTTCGAGGATGAAGACATCGAGAAGTAATGTAATAAGTGCGATATGATTGAAAGCCACAGCCGGCTTGATATGTCCATTAGGATATGTCAGCGGTTGTGGCTTTTTTATTGCATAATATTTAATTATTTCTTAATTGACATAGGGGTGTAATCAGTGTTATATTACTCAACCCTGTTATTAAGCAAAATTTAAGGGGAGGAAAGGAAATCGGGAATTTATGACATTTTATCAGGAGTTACAGTTAAGTTCGGCTGGTTCAAAACAGCTTATCAAGAACACACAGGATTCTAAAGAGAAAAGAAGACATATTCTTATATATAATTTTAAGGTGTATCTGGTTATGATATTCTGCGTCGCAGTAGTTACAGTATTCAGTAAGCTGCTGGGGAATAATAACAGTGTTGTCGGAGTTACAGTGCTTCTTGCGGTGCTGGTATTAAGACAGGCGGATTTTGGAATTAAGACATCACATGGATTGATTTCGATAATGGGAATATATGCGATATTGATAGCAGGACCGAGGGTTTCCAATATGGTACCGCCAGTTGCTGCATTTGTAATAAATGTTGTGTGTATTATGCTTCTTATGATAATGGGATGTCACAATGTAATTATGTATAATCATTCAACATTCGTTCTTGGGTATCTTTTGCTACAGGGATATGATGTCACAGGGCATGAATATATGATGAGAGTTGTGGGACTGCTTGCCGGGATGTTAGTATGCATGATTATTTTCTATAAGAATCAGAGGAACAGACCATATAGAAGAACATTCTGGGATTTGTTTAAGGAATTTAATATTAATTCAGCAAGGACAAGATGGTACATTAAGCTTACATTTATCGTATCAAGCGCTATGCTGATTGTTTCACTGATGGGACTGCCTAGGGCAATGTGGATTGGAATTGCGTGCATGTCAGTGTGTCTGCCGTTTTCTAAAGATGTTGATAAGAGAATTGGAAACAGGGCATTGTTTAATGTTGTTGGATGTGCGATTTTTGCAGTGATGTATATAGTACTGCCAGAATCAATGTATCCGTATATAGGCATGATAGGTGGTATCGGAGTCGGATATTCCGCTGGTTATGCATGGCAGACAGCTTTTAATACATTTGGCGCATTATCAATTGCGGCGGGACTTTTTGGAATGCCTTATGCGGTTGCATTACGTATAGGACTGAATGCTGCCGGGGCTGCTTATACATGGCTGTGTGACAAGGTACTTGAAAGAATACATTCTGCAGTGCAGGCAAAGAATGCCAGCGTGGTTGAGTAAATGTGACTACTATACTTTAGCACATTTTTCTGATAAAATTATACAAGGTATGCCGTTATGTGAATAAGTGCTGCCAGAAACTATTAATATGTTAATAACAGGCACAATTCATGTGCGGAATGGAGTATAGATTGAAAAAAGGAAGCGTATACGAAGGTAAAGTTGAAAAGGTTGATTTCCCTAACAAGGCGACAGTGTGGGTGACAGATGAGGACGGACAGAAGGAAAAGGCAATCGTCAAGAACGCAATTCCTGGACAGACTGTCAGATTCTGCGTGAATAAGAAAAGAAAAGGACACTGCGAAGGCAGACTTATGGAAGTTGTTGAGAAGAGTCCGCTTGAAACCAGCCCGGCATGTCCACATTTTGGCAAATGCGGTGGCTGCACTTACCAGACAGTAGCTTACGAGGAACAGTTAAAGATTAAGAGCGCACAGGTGGAAAAGCTTCTTAGCGAAGTTGTTTCGGGTGAGCTTCCATTTGAGGGGATAATCGGAAGTCCGGTTACAGAAGAATACCGTAATAAGATGGAATTTTCATTTGGCGATGAGTACAAGGACGGACCTCTTGCACTCGGACTTCACAAACGAAACAGCATGTATGATATTGTTCCAGTTACAGAATGTAAGATTATTGATGAGGATTACAGAAAGATTCTCACATGCGTTCAGGATTATGCAATAGAGAAGGAGCTTCCTTTCCAGCACAAGTTAAGCCACGAGGGGTATCTGCGTCATCTTCTTGTAAGAAAGTCAGTAAAGACAGGACAGATTCTTGTTGATATCGTAACAACGACTCAGATTGAGCATGATTTCACAGAGCTTGTAAACCGCCTGACATCAATTGAATATAAGGGCACTCTTACAGGTGTTCTCCATACATTTAACGACAGCCTTGCAGATGCAGTAATTAACGAGAAAACTGAGCTTCTGTATGGTCAGGATTATATTGAGGAGGAACTTCTGGGCTTACGTTTCAAGATAACTCCGTTCTCATTCTTCCAGACTAATTCTCTTGGAGCGGAAGTGCTTTACTCTAAGGCACGTGAGTATGTGCTTTCTGGCGGATTTGGAGATGTGGCTGGCAGCAAACCGGTTATATATGACCTGTATACAGGTACGGGTACGATTGCGCAGATGTTATCGCCTGTTGCAAGCAAGGTTATCGGTGTTGAGATTGTTGCGGAAGCTGTTGAGGCTGCCAAGAAGAATGCAGCCCAGAACGGTCTTACTAACTGTGAGTTCATTGCAGATGATGTCTTAAAGGCACTTGATAATATTGAGATTAAGCCAGATTTCATCCTACTTGACCCACCTCGTGACGGAATCCACCCTAAGGCACTTGAAAAGATTATTGATTACGGTGTCGACAGAATGGTGTACATTTCCTGCAAGCCTACTTCGCTTGCAAGAGACCTTATTACTCTGCAGGAGAGAGGGTATAAGGTGGAGAAGTGTTGTTGCGTTGATATGTTTCCTAATACGGGGCATGTGGAGACGGTAGTCTTGATGTCAAAAGTGAACCCCGGCAAGTAAAAAAAACAGTAAATAAAAGGCTTTTCAGAGAGCTATCGTTAAAGAGTACGATTGGCTGCTGGAAAGCCTTTCTTTTTATGTTTGAAAATTGCTTTGTGGGAATTGGTCCACAATGCAGGGTTGACACTAGGGGATAGATAACAAGAGAAAATGAACCCTGGGGTTCACCTTATAACGATAAGAAAAATGAGAAAAACAGCGGCTAGAAAGGTCTCCGGCCGCTGCACGTAATTAACGATAATTCTTATTGTAGAGCTCTTTTGCATAGGACTGCATTTTCTTAACGTAATCGTACGCCTGACTCTTTCCCTTGTTCAAATTAACTTGTTTAAGAGCATTGCTGATTTGTGGATCTTCCATCAGAAGAGAGAAGATAGCTTTAGCTTCTGGGTACTTCAGGGATACCTCGTTGATGAGAGCGTCGATCATCATCAGGCTGAGAACTGAGTTTTCCGTGTTAGCATCATCAGCTGGTTCCCAACCACTGCTATTTGTATCATCGTCGCTATTGTCATCCATAAACTTGTCTAATGAAATATAGCTCGAGAGGTACTGATCCTTTTCTGGACGATTACATCCTTCGCATTTATTGCACTTAGGGCAGCGGATGTATTCTCCCTTGCTATTAAGAATTAAGCATCTCTTTTTGCGAGTCGATTCAAGATATTGATCTTTCTCTTTCCAGAATTCTTCCATGTAGGATTCGATCTGATCCTTAGGGATAGCTGTGAAACCTACAAGAATCTTTCTACCGCGGATGTTCCAGGTTTCGAAGTTATCTTCGATAATTCCTTCATTACGCTTGCGAATACCGTCGCTAATATCCCGATGGTAATTCTTTAAAACTTCATGTGCTAAGAATGGAACTAATGTCTCATTCTCCTTTGGTGCCACGCCATTGTAGCTCTTCTTGTTACTGTAATCGTAATTTTTCTCTGCCATGTGGTTTTCCTCCTTGGGTTGACACGGAGGGAATTCCACATGTGCGATACATGAATATAGTTGGCCATTGCCATAGAGAGTTTCCTCCTATTGGTTGGCCAGCTTGTCCTATTCAGCTGGTTTGGTTATTTAGTTGTTCATCAGATTCAGATAGGACCGTTCTTGATCAGGGAACGCATCGTCTGATGGTGGGGCTTAACCCTTGATTGCATGATACAGCAAACGTTAAAAATGCCCGTTGAAGAAAGTTCAACGGGCTAAGAGGCGAGGAATGGAGCTTTTTGGAAGCTAAAAGACATAATTCTGTATGAAATTAAGATGTAAATGTTGAAGAAAGTTCACCAAAAATATTTTTCTCAATTGATATCACCACGCAAACACACACAAACTTATACAAATGATTGAAAATTGATATAAAATAATATATAATAAAAATTAGCTTAGTATATTTAGGAAAGGAGAACCTATGACTACTACCAATAATGAAGAAAAATGGATTGGAACAAATGAAGCTGCAGAATTTCTAGGAGTAAAGCCGGCAACAATTCGGGATTGGATTCGTAAAGGTAAGAATATTCCAAGAAAAAAAATTGGTAAGGCGTGGAAGTTCAAATATTCTGAACTTGAGGAATGGGCTAGAAGTGGTAAAGCTGCAAATAATTAAACAATCCCGCAATTTAGCGGTAGGAGGTAAAAATAGATGAATAAACAACAATTAGCATCTACAATTTGGCAGTCAGCCAATCAGATGAGATCTAAGATAGAGGCAAATGAATACAAGGATTATATTCTTGGGTTTATGTTTTATAAATATCTTTCGAATCGTGAAGTATCATTCCTGAAAGGGGAAAAATATTCCGATGAAGATATCAAAAAAATGACGGCAAACGATGAAAAACTTGTGAAGCACATTAGTGAAAACATTGGATACTTTATTGCTTATGAGGACTTGTTCTCAACTTGGCTTTCTAAAGGCGATGATTTTGATGTATCTGATGTACGAGATGCATTGAGTAATTTCGATACCAATATCGAGCCGACATATAAGAAATTGTTTGAAAATATTTTCAAGACCTTGCAAAGCGGTCTTTCGAAGTTAGGTGAGACATCAGCGAAACAGACAAAATCGATAAAAGCTCTTCTTAAGTTAATTAAAAGGATTCCGATGGATGGAAAGCAAGACTATGATGTTCTGGGATTTATTTACGAGTATCTCATTAGTATGTTTGCTGCCAATGCTGGGAAAAAAGCAGGTGAGTTCTATACTCCGCATGAAGTGTCCGTGTTGATGTCTGAAATTGTGGCTAATCATCTTAAAGATAGAGAGCATATTAAAATCTATGATCCTACATCAGGTTCAGGCTCATTGCTCATTAATATTGGAGCATCTATGGCTCAATATATCGAAGGCGATAATAAGATTGATTATTACGCGCAGGAATTGAAGGAAAACACATACAATTTAACACGTATGAATTTAGTTATGCGTGGGATCAGTCCAGCTAATATCAATGTTAGAAACGGAGATACGCTTGAAGATGATTGGCCGTTCTTCGAAAACGATGAAAACAAAGACGAAACATACAGGTTGGTCAGAGTTGATGCTGTAGTATCTAATCCTCCATATTCTCAGAAGTGGGACCCGAAAGATAAAGAATTTGATCCTCGTTTCAAGGAGTTCGGTGTTGCACCGAAGGCAAAAGCAGACTATGCTTTCTTGCTTCATGAATTATACCATCTTGAGGATGATGGCATTATGACTATTGTTTTGCCTCATGGAGTTTTATTTAGAGGCGGAGAAGAAGGAAAGATACGTGAGACTTTGATTGAGCGAAACCATATAGAGGCAATTATTGGTTTACCAGCTAATATTTTCTTTGGAACAAGCATACCTACAATTATCATGGTATTAAAAAGAACCAGAACTGATACAGATGTTTTAATTATTGATGCATCAAGAAAATATGAGAAGGTCGGCAAAAATAATAAATTACGTGCAAGAGACATTCGTGAAATAGTTGATACCTTAAAGGCAAGAAAGGATGTTGAAAAATTCGCTAGATTGGTATCAAAGGACGAAATACGTGAAAATGAGTATAATTTAAATATTCCGCGCTATGTAGATTCATCTGAAGAAGAGGAACCATGGGATATTCATTCGATTATGTTTGGAGGAATACCAAAGTCAGAAGTTAGATCATTTCAAGCATATTGGGAGGCTTTTCCTGGATTGTATGAAAAACTGTTCAGCGAGATATCTAATGATTATGTTGGTGTTGAAAGTGTTGATATACAAGGCGTAGTAGATGGATTTGAATCTGTCGAGGAATACATAAAAAAATATAATGATAGTTTTGATGGCTTTGAGGAGATGCTAAAGGATTATCTTATAGAAGATATTCTTGATGTTAATGCACAAAGTGTAAAGGAAATTGTATGCACAGAGATCTTCGATAGAACTGCCGACATAAAATTGATCGATCGATATAAGGCTTTTCAGATTCTTTCAGAAAACTGGGACACAATCGTTGCGGATCTTGAAATGATTCAAGGAGAAGGCTTTGATGCTATTTTTCAAGTGGAGCCTAATATGGTAATAAAAAAGAAAAAAGAAGATGAGGATGAAGTTACAGAAGTACAGGAGGGGTGGAAAGGACACATTTTGCCTTTTGATTTGGTGCAAGAAGAATTTCATCATGATTTATTATCTAAAATTAGGCAAAACGAGTTTAGATTAGCAGAAATAGATAATTTGTACACTGAGATATTAGAATCTCTGGAGGAAGAGGAATTAGAGTTAAGTATAACTAATGAAGATAAGAATGCTTTCGTGGCAAAAGAGGTTAAGGCTTATGTTATAGAGGCTTTAGCTGACTTTGAGAACCCTGAGATAAATGCCTTAAAGGAATACCTTGAACTTTCGTCAAAGAAAGACAAGGTAGCTTTTATAGAGGATAATTACGTAGTAAATTGGTCAATAATGTCTGCAAACAAGGATGGAACGTTTGGTAAGCCAGCAGTAAATGCCAGAATATTACAGTTGCAAATGGGCTATGAGTTTCCTGAAGAATTATTAGAAGCAAAAATGAAGCAAGTTATGCTTCTAATGGATGAGGAAAGTGAACTGAAAAAAACTGTTAAGAATCAAAAAAAGAGTTAGAAAAAGTGACAATAGAAACAATTGAAACTCTTGGGGAGGAAGATGCATTACACCTTTTGGAATTAAAATGGATTACTCCTATACAGTCTGGCCTGGAAACACTACCAGGAGAGGTTATTTCATCAATGGTATCTGAAATTCAGGATCTTGAGCATAAGTATGCTACTACATATGCAGATATTGAAACTGAAAAAAGAAATGCCTCTAAATCTCTTATAGCAATGATTGGTAGATTGACTGGGAATGGCAATGATTTAAATGGTCTTGCTGAGTTCAAGAAATATATGGAGGAATAGTATGGATAAAGGAATAAAGGCTCCGGAGCTTCGATTTGAAGGATTCTGCGATTCATGGAAAGAGAGTAGTATAAGAGAACTTATAAGCTTTTACGAAGATAAAACCACGAAAGAAGATGAATACCCTGTTTTATCTTCAACAATGTCCGGGATATTTTTGCAGAAAGATTACTTTAATAATGAGGTTACAACAAGATCAAATGTTGGCTATAAGATTGTACCAAAGGGTTATATCACATATAGATCAATGAGTGATACTGATATTTTTCATTTTAATGTTCAAGATTTGATTGATAAAGGGATTGTTAGCCCTGCATATCCAGTGTTTGAGACAATAAGTGGAAATGTTGCAAATTTTTTAACAACATATATGAACGAGAATAGTGGTTTCAAAAGACAAATTGCTACTAATAAAGAAGGCGGTACAAGATATGCTCTTTCAGGGAAAAAATTAGCAAGTTTATCAGCAATTATTCCTCAATCTCCTGAGCAAGAAAATATAGCAGATTTCTTTTGTGTATTTGACGATATAATATCCAACTTACAAAAGAAGTTAAATAGAACAAAGGAGTTTAAGGCCGCTTGTTTACAAAGTTTTTTTCCTAAAAAGGGGGAATTGATTCCCGCAGTTAGATTTTCTGGATTCTCAGGAGAGTGGAAAAAATGCAAGCTAGAAGAATTTGGAACAGTACAGACATGCAAAAGAATATTTAAGGAGCAGACAACACCAAAAGGAGAAATACCATTTTTCAAAAATGGGACAATTGGATTAGAACCAGATGCTTTCATTTCAAGAAAAATATTTGAGGAATATAGAGAACTATATCCGTATCCTGAAATTGGAGACACCTTAATATCTGTTGTTGGAAGTATTGGTAGAACAGCAGAATATGTTGGAAAAGAAGAATATTTTCAAGACTCAAATGTTGTGTGGTTGAAAACAAATGGAAGCATAAATAAGAAGTTCCTAAAGTTATCATATCAGGTAATAGAGTGGTTTATAGAAGGATCAACAGTTAAGCATTTGTATAATGATAATATTCTGAAAAGCGAAATAGTTGTTCCTGAATCACAAAAAGAACAGGAAATGATTGCAGACTATTTTGAAGAGTTAGAACGGATGATTACCGCATATGAGCAAGAATTAGAATTAACAAAAAAAATGAAAAAGGGATGTCTTCAAAAGATGTTTGTGTAAGGGGGGATATACTTGTCAGATATTATTTTTAATGAAGAGAAGGACTTTGAAGAAGCTGTTATTAAAGCCCTTATCGAACATGGATGGGAGACTGATGTCATCAGATATCCGTCTGAAGAAGATTTGATCAAGAATTGGGCAAACATATTGTTCAACAATAATAAGCAGGGAACGCGATTGAATGATCAACCGTTAACTTCCGGAGAGATGGCTCAGATTTTAGATCAGGTAAGAAATCTACAATCGCCAATGGCTCTAAATGAGTTTATCAATGGGCGGAGTATATCTATTACCCGTGATAACCCTGATGACCCAATTCATCTAGGTAAAGAGATTTCTCTAAAAATTTATGATCGCCAGGAAATTGCATTAGGGCAAAGTAGATATCAGATTGTTCAGCAGCCAAAGTTTAAAACAAAATCACCTATTCTCAATAGCAGAAGAGGCGACCTGATGTTATTGATTAATGGTATGCCAGTCATTCACCTGGAACTAAAACGCAGCGGGATTCCGGTTAGTGAAGCATATAATCAGATAGAAAAATATTCACATGAAGGTGTATTTAGAGGCATTTTTTCTCTAGTACAGATTTTTGTGGCAATGCAACCTAAGGAATCTGTATATTTTGCGAATCCAGGAGAAAAAGGTGTGTTCAACAAGGCCTTTTATTTCCACTGGGCTGATTTCAATAATAATCCTATAAATGAATGGTATACGTTCATTAAAAAGTTTTTGTCTATTCCAATGGCACATATGCTAATTGGCTTCTATACGATTGCAGATACTGATGAAGGAATATTAAAGGTTATGAGAAGTTATCAGTATTATGCGGCAGTTGGGATTGCTAATATTGTTGCGGAGAAAAAGAGTCACTGGGATGATAAAAAGCAGCTTGGTGGTCATGTGTGGCATACAACTGGAAGTGGTAAAACCATGACTAGTTTTAAAGCCGCTCAGCTTGTTGCTGCTAATCATGATGCAGATAAAGTGGTTTTTCTGGTTGATAGAAAAGAATTAGGAATACAGTCACTTAAGGAGTACCGTTCATTTGCTACAGGAACAGAATCTGTTCAGGCAACAGAAAATACAGATATTTTAATGTCGAAATTAAAGAGCCCAGATTCTGATAATACCTTGATAGTTACATCAATCCAGAAGTTGAGTAATATCGCAAGGGAAGACGTGGCTAATATAGAAGCAGATTTAAAAATTGTTCAGCGTAAGAGAATGGTTATCATCATTGATGAGTGCCACCGTTCTACGTTTGGAGATATGCTTGTAGATATAAAAAACACGTTCAAAAATGCATTGATCTTTGGATTTACTGGAACACCTATTCAAGACTTAAATGCAAAAAAAGACAGTACAACGCCGACAATATTTGGTGATGAGATTCATAGATATACTCTAGGTGATGGAATCAGGGATAAAAATGTTCTTGGCTTCGATCCATATATGGTGCGCATTTATGACGATGCTGATCTGCGAGAGAAGGTTGCACTTAGTAAAGCCAAAGCAAAAGACCAAGCGGACGCTTTTAGCGATCCTAAAAAGGAAAAAGTATATCTTAAATACATGGATTCATCTCAAATCAAGATGTACGGAGAATTGGTAAATGGAAAATATGTAAAAGGCATAGAAGATTTTGTACCTAATGAGCAGTACCGAACAGATGAGTATGTTGATGGCGTAATACAGGATATAAAAAAGAAATGGACGCTATACAGTAGAAATAGAAAGTTTCATGCTATTTTTGCGACCAGCAGTATTCCAGAAGCAGTTAAATATTATAGATTGATGGTCAAAGCTTTTCCTGACTTATTCATCACCGCGATGTTTGATCCTACTATTGATAATGAAGGTGGTGGAAGTTTAGAGAAGGAAGATGGAATTGTTGAAATTTTGGAAGCTTATAATAAGCACTTCAATCAGAAGTATACGATTCCAACGTATGATAAATTTCGTAAGGAAGTCAGCCTAAGATTGGGTCATAAAAAACCATTTGATAGTATTGGTAAGGATGAGCAAATTGATATTCTTATTGTAGTTAATCAAATGCTTACTGGATTTGATTCCAAGTTTGTAAATACATTATATCTGGATAAGATGATGGAGTATGAAAACCTCATCCAGGCCTTTTCGCGTACAAACAGACTTTACAATATGGCTGAGAAGCCTTTTGGAATTATCAAATATTATCGTAGACCAAATACAATGGAGAAGAATATTGAAGCGGCTGTAAAGGCATATTCAGGTGATGTCCCTACAGGATTGTTTGTGGATAAATTGCCAAACAATCTAAGAAACATGAATGTTCTTTTCCAAAGTATAGAACAGATATTCAAAAATGCAGGTATTGTAAATTTTGAAAAGTTGCCTGCTGATAATGCAGCGATAGGAAAGTTCGCAAAAGAATTTAATAAATTTGTGAATCATCTTGAAGCAGCTATTATACAAGGGTTTACTTGGAGCAAGAATTCTTATCCGGATGAGGATCAGAATGAAGATGCTATAAAAATGCTTATCGATGAACAGACATACCTAACATTATTAGCTAGATATAAAGAGATAACTCGTGGTGGCGGTGGTGGAGCCGGTGGAGATGTTCAGTATGAAATTGACGTTCATATTACAGAATATGATACCGGAAAGATCGATGCAAATTACATGAATTCTAATTTTGATAAGTATGTCAAGTTGATTCAAGGTGATAGCGATCCAGGAGTTGTCGATACGGCATTGAAGGAACTACATAGATCATTTTCGATGCTTTCACAGGAAGAACAACGATATGCAGAAAGATTTATTCATGCTGTAGAAAGTGGTCAGGCAAATTTAGTTCCAGGAAAAACGTTCAGAGATTATATTACTGATTATATGAAGGCAGATGAGCACGCACGAATTAATCGTGTTGTCAGACGACTTGGATGCTATTATGCTCTACTTAAGGAATTGTTAGATCGTCATGCGACACCAAGTAATATTGATGATCGTGGTACATTTACTGAATTAAAAAAATCAGTCAATAAATCAAAGGCAGAAAAATTCTTTAGGTTAGTATTTAAGGATGACTATGTTCCTTTACGCCTTCCGATTTACAGTGAGGATTATTTGCGTGATTTTATTTTTTCAGGGGGAAAAGATCCGTATTTAAATGTGATTGAAGTAGAACAGACTTATGCACATACGCCTGATGAAGCTAGAGAATACAATAAACCTAAAGTGGTAGTTGTTAAGCTCACAGATAATGATTATGCCGGTAGAGAGATAAGAACTTCGGTCAGCTACAAGACCTTAGAAAACTGGTATTCAGAAAGCAAAGCTGTAAAAAGCGTTATTGAGTCAGAATGTTTTGCGTATGTGGAAGATAAACTTTGTGTTGCTACATCGGAATGCTTGGAACGTACTGATGACGGAAAAATAAGATTAACTGAATATGCAAAGACACATGAAGAAGAATGTTTCTTACAATTCATTGTGGATGAAAAAGATGGAACATTGCATTATGTGAAACTTCCAAAATCAAAGGCAGATGAAGCATTTAATTATAATGACGCTATAACAGAGGATTTGTTATCTCAGTATGGGTTAGTAAATGAAATGTCAAAAGAGATGTTAAATGCAATTGACGGTGAAGAATTTGGACCAGCACTTGATATCCTAATGGATAAACATATCTGTAATTATACAGCAAGACTTTTAAGAAGTATTACAGGTTTGGATAACAGAACAATAAGTAACATGAAGAAGGGTGAAAACCTTACTAAGTCAAATGTGATATCTGCGTGTTTAGGTATACATATTCCATTTAGAGTTAGTAACCATATGCTTGGTCTTGCTGATTTGACGTTGAATATGACTTCCAAAGGTCAAGTGGGCGATGACAATGAAACGTATGATATGCTTCTTCATTTAAAATGGACGACTGATTATGATGATATTTATGAAGAATTGAAAGTTCAATCAAAAGATCATCTAATTCACCAGCCGCCAGTAAAAAAGTAGAAAATCAACGATGAACAGGATGTATCGTGAAAATGCAATTTGAATGGATAAATTTTATTCGGAGTTTGCCACAAAACTCTTGGAATTCAAAGATAACCGTGCAGAATTAATTGCTGATATACAAAGTGCTTATAGTGCAATAAATATGAAATTGCCAAAATTAGAAAGTGAAGATTCGATAATAGACATAGACTCTTTTACTGTATTTGGACTTTTCAATAAGGGCATAATTAATGCTAATAGAATCGCCATCTTAGAGAGCTTTGCAACTGTTTTTAATATCAAATCAAAGATTCTAGATAATTTTGATGGAATTCCCGTACTTAACAATTTGAAGGCAACCTACTATGGATTTAAAGATGATAGGCAGGCTGCTGATATTGATAACTTGTGGGGCTTTATGAATCAGCAATTAATCTTGCGGAAAAAGATGATGCAGCAAACCGTGAGATATTTACTAAATGGTATGATACAGTTATGATCAGTTAGGTATTCGTTGGAATATAAAGATGGGATTGTACTGGATTAGGCCATACGAGTTCATTAATTTGGACTCAAGAAATAGGTGGTTTATTGTAGATCCAGATAATATGCCAGTTGACTTTGTAAATTCAGTGAAGAAGAAACTAAATAAAGTACCATATGCAACAGAATATTTAGCAATAAAAGATGCGTGTCTGCACGCATTAAAAGATGGTAATTATGAATACAAAAATTATCCAGAACTGTCATATAGCGCATGGATTGTATCGGAACAGGTTAATCAAGAAAAAGCTGGGGTAAAAGGGAAAAATCCTCCAAGGCGGCATTCTTGCGTTGGTTTGTGCCATTGATTCAAGCATTGTGTGATCTGGGTGGCTCTGGAACTTCTGCTGAAGCACGAGCAAAAATTATTGAGAATGAGCAATTATCAGAAGATGAAATCACCGAAACAAGAGGGAAGAACAATATTAATAAATTTGAGAATGAAGTTGCATTTGCACGAAATTATCTTGTGAATGTAGGCTATATTGACAAAAGTGTTTATGGAATATGGACATTGACTGAAACTGAAAAATGTTGATATGACTAGTGAAATGATTTCAGATATATTCAAGAATGTTCTCTCTTCGAGTCCAAGTAAACAGGGGAAAAATACTGCCGCACTTGCAGATGAAGATGTTCATACTGTTAGATATTGGCTTTACGCTCCTGGAGAAGGTTCCTGCATGTGGGATGACTTTTATACATCAGGAATAATGACCATCGGTTGGGGAGAAATTGGAGATCTGAGTACATTTGATAGTAAAGATGCAATGAAGATCATTTACAGGAATTTTTAAGTCAAGGGACGCCCCCACAAATAGAACTGCGGGTAGCGCATATAGCTTCTTCATGGGCCAAAGTGCTGCAGGAAAAAGAGTCAATGAAAGAAGTGTCATGCAGACATCGGCGGTATATGCTTGTGTCCGTGTTATTTCTGAGTCAGTAGTGAGTCTTCCACTTCATGTGTGTTGCTATATCGGTGAAGGTGGATTTCCTTCAGGGTGCGCCGCAGGAACTAGGGGAGTATGACGAAGCGCTGGTTCGAAAGTATATCGAGCAGATCAAGATATTTGAAGACCATTTGATGGTTTGCTTTAAGGCAAAGTTGGAAATAGACATTCAAAGATAGGTTTTTATAAGTGTTTGTAGCAAGGGCGAAGGCTCCTGCTTATTTTTGCTAAAGTTTAGGGGGATAGATTGAAAAAACAAAAGAAAAGTTGTATATTATTATAAATTATCTGATTTGTGTTATCGAATAACACTTAGGAGAATGTAAAATGATAAAAAATAATATCGAAGTTGATGTGAAAATTAAATGCATCGAAGCGGGAAAGACACAGGCCCAGTTGGGAGAGAAAATTGGTACTACTGGCCAATATGTCAATCGTATTATTAAAAAGCCCGATGGGGTGGTGAATAAGACCTTTATTAGTATGATGGAAGCACTGGGTTACGACATAGAACTAACATATGTAAAAAGAAAACCTGATTGAGGAGATGATTTTTTATGGGCGAAAAGGTATATAGACCAATTCTGAAAGAGGGGGATCATCTTGTTAGGTCCAAGGATAATGAAGGTAGAGTTCGAGGTGTAAGTCAAGATGAGAACAATAAAACGACTGATATCGTCGAATGGGAGGAAGTTGAGATTGATGAACCTCAATATGAATATTCGATAGAACAATACAAGCAAGAGCGTGTCGAACTAACTCCTGAACAACAGCAACTTGCGCAAGTAGTTGTAGAAGCAATTGCTGCAGCAGCAATATATGGCATGGTTCAATTACATGAACATGTGGTTAGTCCTTGGTGGTATTCAAAAGCAAAACCGTGGATTAAAGGCAAGTGGGTAGATGCAAAGAACTTTGTCTCAGGTAAGACAAAAGCACAAGCAATTATCGAGAAAAAAGAAAAAATGAGACTGGAATACAGTTAAGCAGTGATACACAGATAGATGAAATGTTAGACGCTGAATTTGAGAGTGTTCAATTAAATATGATTCCTGATGAAGCAAAGGAACATATGATGAAACTCATCTATCATATGCTAGGAACAGCTTATGAAATAAAGATTCTTAGCAATGCGCGAATAGTTGAGCATATTGAAGATGAGACAACCCAGATAGAAAAGAAGAAAGAAGCAGAAAGATTATTGGCAGAAAAGGTGTTTGATAATATCAATAAATTACTATCTGATGATACATTGATGTTAGACGTTAATACTTCCAAACAACTATTTGGTTTGCTTGGTGGTGGTATTCGAATTAGTGGAGAATATGTGCCGGTAGAACTTGAAAAAGTGAATGCTGCTATTGAATCGATGAAGAATGGTATTGGATAGACAAATTAAAATTCTATGTAGAATTAAAAGTATTAAGAGGTGATTAATAGTGGCAGATGATTTGCTTAGAAAAGATTTAATTGCACATAAGATATATTCCGCGTGGCAATTTATTGAATACACTGAAAAAAATATATCTACAGTACAGTATTGCGCAGATACATTGAATAATATAATTGGTAAAATGACAATGAAGACCATACGTTGGCAGCAGGATATTGCAGCCGACTTCGTAGACTGCGTAACGGAAGAGGGTAAGAAAGTAAAAAAATTAGCTATAACAACTGAGAATTCTCCCGCTTATGAGTTACGAGTTGCAGGTGAAAAAGTAGATCCATGGTTCTTATTTGATAAGTTACTTAGAGATTTTTTTCAGTACACAATGAATGCGCTGGATTCTATGAGTCAGATAATAAATGCTGGTTTGTTAGCCAATAAGGAAAAAGCTGTAGATTCAGTGGATATCCAGATAATGACTAGAACATTTAATCAACAGACATATAGTGCCGCTTTTCCAAAGATGCAGACGTGGCTCAATAATATATCTCAATCTGATGAGTTTAAATATATTGAGGCAATAAACAATCGAACTAAGCACACTGCGGATATTGCCAACAAGCTTTCAATGGGTATTTTAGGAAGTTCAAATAAAACAGAAATAGGACCATTTTTCCGTAAAGATGTACAACATGAAAAGATGGAATTATCAGATCAACTTCAAGCAACATTGGATTTTTTGAATAAAACATGGTGCGATTTTTTAGTTTTATTTAAAGAAGAGTATGTCAGAGATGTATATATAGAAAATCGTAGACATAGTATATCTGGTGTTCGTCAACAGAAATTAAAAGAAGAGCCAGACCAAGATTTGTCTTATGCGTATATATCGACTGAAAAGGATTTTGATTCCATGCCAGATGAAATCTATATCCTCTTAGTTAGCGATCGAGAAGAAAGTGTATACGCTCATGAATGCCCGTTTGATACAATTCTTATTACTGGTGAAGATAATATTAATGTGTTAGGGAGATATTGTGCAGATCAAATTATTGGTGACGATTGTCTGTTGCATTATCGCAAATATGTTAAAGACAAGACAGTAGTTGGAGGGGTGTGTATGGCATATCTTAGTCAAGAAAAGAATAAGGTATTCTATCACAGTAACCCTTACTTCGATGTGGAGTCTGTTTCTAACGATGAAGAATTCTTGAAAAGAACAATGCTACCATTTTAATTTGTAAAGTAGGTTCACAATTTAACGTTAATAACGTTAAATTGTATGTAGATATATTTCTGCAAACGACCAGTTTGATATGACATTCATGCAATCGTGTCGAGCCATGTGGAGACGGTGTGTCTGCTGTGGAGAAAAGATATATAAAACATCAACCATTTATCTGATATTTCAGTAAGATAATAAAAAGGGGGATTTTATTTGAAAAAGAAGAAAGACGAAGTAACAATCCGTTCCAGTGCAGCAGAATATCTGACATATGTTGCTTCTGTTGGTGACCAGCAGGACAGTGTTGAAATGCGCTATGAGGACGAGAATATATGGCTGACACAGAAGATGATGACCACATTGTATGATGTGGATGTACGGACGATTAATGAGCACATAAAAAAGATATATTTAGACTCGGAACTTGATGAAGATACAACTATCCGGAAATTCCGGATAGTTCAAACAGAAGGCTCTCGTCAGGTTGCTCGTGATATAAAGCATTATAATCTTCAGATGATTATTGCCGTAGGCTTTAAGGTCAATTCTGAGCGTGCGGTTCAGTTCCGCAAATGGGTGAATCAGATTGCAAAAGATTACACCATCAAAGGCTGGGTCATGGATGATGAAAGGTTAAAAAGAGGAACATATCTGACGGAAAAGTATTTTGATGAGCAGTTAGAGCGTATTCGTGAGATTCGTGCAAGCGAAAGAAAGTTTTATCAGAAAATTACAGACCTTTATGCTACTGCAATAGATTATGATAAAAATTCAGCTGCAACAAAAAGATTTTATGCTACTGTTCAGAATAAGATGCATTATGCGGTTCATGGACATACGGCATCCGAGCTGATTGTAGAAAGAGCAGACCATACCAAAGAACATATGGGATTAACAACATGGGCAGATGCTCCGGATGGCAAGATTAAGAAAAGTGATGTTACAATTGCTAAAAATTATTTAAGTCAGGATGAAATGAAACAATTAAATCGTATGGTTACTGCGTATTTAGATTTTGCTGAAAATATGACACTGAGGCATATTCCATTGACTATGGAGGATTGGGAAAAGCGTCTTAATAGTTTTATTGAAATGTTTGATTATGGGATTTTGCAGGATTCAGGAAAGGTGTCTGCTGAGATTGCAAAGCTTCATGCTGAGACTGAATTTGAGAAATATCGTGTCATTCAGGACAGATTGTTTATGTCTGATTTCGATAAATATATGTTGGAATTAGAAGAGAGTACTAAGAGTGAATAGCGATACTTTACAGATAATTATAGAATAGGAGAATTTGGTTATTTAATCAAGAAATAGTAATGTATACATATTTTTTATCAGATTATATATCTGCTATGTCAAGTGTGGATATAAGAAAACTAAAAAAAATTACGAAAGCTGAATTTATTCAATTAATAAGCCTGCTAATATCAATGTTTTTGGTTATTGTAACAATGATATTATATCAATTAAAAAGGACACCCTTCACAATTTCCGCACCTTCCCACCCTCAAACGAACTATATCCAGTCGGGTTCTTGCGGAATTCAGATGGTGATATACCTAAGCATTTGGTGAACTGGCGGTTAAAGTATGAGCCGTATTTGAAGCCGCACTGATTGGAGATTTCTTCGATTTTAAGGTTGGTATTGGATAGCAGCTCCTGCGCAATCTTTAAGCGGTAGTGCAGCAGATATTCTATACAGGTGCAGTTTAGCTGCTGTTTAAAGCGCTGGTTTAATGTAGTGCGGTTAAGGTGAACGAGTTCGCATAGGGAAGTTAAGGTAATATCATTCTGGTAATTGGCGTGAATATAGTCTGTACATATTGTTACAGGGTTAGTATTTTCAGACAATTCGTAGAATTTTAATTTGCGCTGGTCGACATAGATATCATATATGCAGTTTATCGTCTGACGCAGCATTCTCCTTATGCGGCAGGTCCAGTAATCGTCACTCTGCGCATAGGTTTCGGCACCAATCATCAGCATTAATTCATTAATGTGAATATACTGCTGTGGTGTTAAATGAAATATTCCCTGAAAATTTCCAGAATGCTTGGTAAACATGTAAAGCATATTTCTTTCATAAACATATTTCTCATCAATACTGATGTCGTCATCAAGATTTTCAAATCTAAGGCATGCTTTAATATACCAAGGGTCAAAATGAAACGCCTTGGCGCTTAAATGTGTCTTTTCTATACATTGAAACTTATCATATTGTGAAATGCAAAGCACAGCAGGAGCATTCACAGTCTGAAAATGTTCATTTATCTTGATAGTTGTACTGCCACACGAAATCATAATGATAGTACATCTCTTTTCTACAGGAAGCTTATCTAATGTATTATAGAAATCAAATTCAATTGGAATCTCTCTCTTTTTATGTCTGTCCGTCTGTGGCATGTTATCCCTCATTTCTGTAAATATTTTTAATGATTAAATATACACTATCTGCAAACATAGATTGCAAATAGTATAAAAATCCACTGCATAAATGCCATTGTTAGCACATTTTACACAAGTTATACTTGCATATAGTATATATAAAGGAGTGGAAAATGTCTATATGGGGAAATTATTAAAGTACAGCAAAAAGTATTGGATACAGATTACACTTGCCGCAGTATCAAGTGTGACGGCGTCTGTGTCTACGGTAATGATTATTGATATTTTAAAGCTGATAATAGACCAAATTGCCGGTGGTACGCTTAAGCAGACGATTCATTTTATTGTAATTAAAATGCTGATTGTAATATGCACAGGAATTGTGTCTAATTACATGGTTGTTGCGATGACTGGCTTTGTTGGAGCAGGTTTGCTGCAGGATCTTAGAAATGATGCGGTAAATGCGCTGATGAAGGCATCACCTGAATACATCAATAAATGTAATTATGGTGACATGATGGAGCGCATTACTGAGGATATTGAGGGATTGGCAGGGTTCATGTCGGGATATTTCAAGGATTGTTTATATGTGCCGGTTATTACGATTGTATATTCAGTATATTTATTTTTAATGAATCCGCCATTGGCGGCAATATGTCTGATGCCACTTGCAATTATAGTTCCAATCAATATAAAGCTTTTAAAACCAATAAAATTGCGCCAGCACCAGTATGCAAGGGAGCTGGGGCAGACTAACAATAATATAGAAGAAGCATTTGCAGGGGTAGAAGTTATCAAATCATACAATCTTCAGAAATGTATGATGAACCGGTATGAAAACGCACTTTATAAAACATTTGTGACATCTGATAAAACTGATCTGGCACAGTATAATCTTGAACCGCTTTCAAGGGCAATTCAGGAGATTCCGTTGGCACTTGCAATATGTGTCGGAGGTGTATTTGTATTCAGAAATGTAATTACAATTGGCGTGTTAATCGCTTATATGAGCATAATTAAGAAACTAATTGACCCATTGTCATACACATATCAGTTGGTTGTGCGTTTTCAGACAGCACTGGTGTCAGTATCGAGAGTGTTTGAAATAATTGAAATCCAGCCTGAAAAGACTGATTATGAAGGAAAATGTGTTGAAAAAGAAGGCAATTTGCTAATCAGCTTTGAAAATGTGTCATTTGCATATGAAGATGAAAATGTTTTACATAATGTAAGTTTTAGAGTGAAGCCTAATGAAAGAATTGCATTTGTGGGAGAAAGCGGGAGTGGAAAGAGTACTATTTTAAAGCTGATTTCAAGACAGTTTGCTACAGACAAGATTGCACTGGTTTCACAGGAGACTACACTTTTTCCGCTGTCTGTTGCAGATAATGTAAGAGTTGGAAATCCGCAGGCTTCGCATGATGATATTGTAAGAGCTTTGGGTATGGCAGGCTGTGAAACATTTATAAAACAACTTCCTGAAGGGATTGAAACTGTCTTGACGGAGAACGGGGGAAATCTTTCAGGTGGTCAGAGACAGAGAATTTCAATCGCACGCGCAATAGTGAAAGACGCAGAGCTTCTTCTGTTTGATGAACCGACATCAGCATTGGATTACCAGACTGAAATTAATATCTGTAAAACAATTGATGAAATTTCCAAAGACCGTACCGTAATTACGGTTGCACACAGATTAAATACAATCCGAGATTATGACAGAATCTATGTGCTGGACAGGGGAGAAATTGTGGAACAGGGGACACATTCTGAACTGATGTCCATGCATGGAAGATATGCGCATATGTATGACGAATTTATTAACAAGGAAATGAGGGACAGAGTATGAAAGATACCAGAAGATTCTTGCAATATATTGGAAAATACAGATTCCACTACTGGCTGATTCTGATTATCACATTAATTACCGAGTCAGCTTTGCAGGTTCTGTATTCTTATGTCACCAAACAGACAATTAATGCGATTGAATTTCAGGATATGCAGATGTTTAGGACAGCAGTAATTGTTTGTATAATTATTGTCATATGTAAATGTCTTTTTCCATATCTGCGGTATTTTCATATTCATCTTGTAAGAAGAATGGTTTATGAGCTGAAGTTAAGACTATTTGCGAAGCTGCTGGATATGAACATGAAATTTTATGATGATACACACAGTGCGGAAGCGATGAGAACTCTTAATATGGACGCTGATTCTTTAAAAACTGCATGGTTTTCACATGTATACTGGGTTTCAGGAAAGCTTGTGCTTGTTATTTCGTCAGTTGTTACAATGTTTTTTTACAGTCCGATTCTGACATTCATTGCGCTGATAATCAGTGTGCTTACTGCATTTGTGTCCATCAGGATAAACAATTCTATTAAGAAGCATGCGAAAAATGTACAGAATAAATCTGCCAGACTGGCAACATTATTCAGTGATATTATATCAGGTTTTGTTACATTAAAAATGAATTCAGGAGCTTCAATTGTGTTGAAACATTTTTACAAAGAAAATGGAGAATCAGCACAGGCAGAAAGGTCGAGGGTAAGGATGGAAGCGTCACTTGAGATGGCAGCATTTTTATTGGGGATTATTGGAAGCTTTGGCACAATTATTGTGGGCGCACTGCTTGTAGCAGATGGAAAGCTGAATTTCGGAATAGTTATGGCTGTAGTCACATTGCAGATGAGTATGAGTTCAGCTATGCAGCGGTTTGGAAGTTCACTGGCGGTATTTACCACATCGGTTGTGCGTGCAGGGCATGTGTTTGATTTCCTTGAGTTGGAGCAGGAAGAATGTGTGGGTTGGAATACGCAGACACAGGTTGGTACGGAGGATTTGCATGATAAATGTGATGTGGTTATAGAGTTTTATAAATTGCATTTTTCGTATAATGAAAACACGCAGCTTTATTATGAGGGACTCAAGGTTAAGAATGGTGAAAAAATTATGCTGGCAGGAGAATCAGGCTGTGGTAAAAGCACATTTTTAAAACTATTACAGAGGTTCTATCCTGTTGAAAGCGGCAGTGTCAGATTATATGGCAGGGAGTTGAATGAGTATTCTTTAATGCAGTTGAGGAATATGATTACTTATGTACCGCAGGAAAGTTATCTGTTTGAGGGTACGATTCGGGAGAATATTGAATATGGGTGGAATAAAGCAGGCAGTCCGGATATGGATATGATTGTCAGAGCGGCAAAACAGGCATATGCAGATGAATTTATCAGTGAACTACCTGATGGATATGACACAAGGCTGACCGCCGGTGGAATGAATCTGTCAGGTGGTCAGCGCCAGCGGATAGCGATTGCGAGGGCAATGCTTAAGGATTCACCTGTTATTCTGATGGACGAGCCATCTTCAGCGCTTGATACGCACAGTGAAAATGTATTTCTTAAGGTACTGGATTCTTTGATGAAGGATAAAACGGTTATTATGGTGTCACATAGAATGACTGGAGTTGAGAGGTTTGACAGGGTGGTGAGGCTGTAGATATCTTTAAGGTTGAAAGAAAAATTTACATGGTTTATAAAAATGCCTCATACGGCAAAAAAATTAAATGATATGATTGCATATTTTATATAAAATGGATATACTTTCTTATCTAAAGATATATTGACTGAGTTTGAGGGAAGAGGAGATGAAGTTCATGTGCTTCCCTTGTCTTTTTCCGAATACTTTTGTTTTAAGCAGGGCGATAAAAGTGAAGTATATGATGATTATTTTCTCAAAAAGATTATTGATAACCCGGTGTATATGGGGAAGATAGCATACGGACGCAGGCGCACCGAAAAGAAAACAGGAACACGTAATGAAATGCATGTAGTGGAAAAGGAATGTATGGCAACATTGCAAAAGTAGGTCGGAAAGATAAGAAAACCAGATATTACTACTATTGCAAGAATACAGTAAATGCCACAGGACATAAATGTACTTTTCGATGTAACATTGAACAGTCTCAAATTGATGATGTGCTTGCAAAATTGATTACGGCAATGACTAGGGAAGGAAAATTCAAGGATGCCATTCAAGACAGAATCGGGGCAACAGTTGATACTTCTGATCTGGAAAAGCAGTTATCTGTATTAAACGCAAATCTCCATCAGGCAGAGATAATTAAAACACGTCTTGAACAGCAGATGGATAATCTGGACGTTACAGATATTCATTACGATAAAAAAATTTCAGATTTACAGAGACGATTAGATACCCAATATGATAAAATAGATGAAGTGGAAGAGGCAATCGCAGATTTGAAGTCTCAGGTATATGAACTTAAGAAAAATCAGATTGATGCGGACAGCATATACGGCTTTTTGAACGCATTTAATGAATTATATGCAGAATGTACGGATGCTGAAAAGAAACAGTTTATGCAGGCATTTATTGAGCGTATTGATATATTTCCAGAAAGACGAGAAGATGGTAATTGGATTAGGAATATCAAGTTTCAATTTCCAGTACCGATTCTTAGAGATGGCAAGGAAGTAGTTCGAGTTGATGGTATTTCTTTGGATAAAGAGCAGTCTGATGAGCATACTGTTACCTTGGAAAAGTTTCCGACACTTGAGACAGTTGTTCTTTTGTCCCAACTGAAATAAAAGCCGGATGATTATATTAATGTCACAATTGAACTTGATGATGTGGATATAACATCTGCAGAGACTAAGGCAACATATGATGAGATAAAGAGAGCACAATTGTGGAGGCATTGAAGCATTTTAAGATGAATAGTTAATAAAGAGAGGTGCATATGCTATGCCAGGTATACTCGTGGTTGAAGAT
>ERZ791826.69-NODE-69-length-125148-cov-7.388135_pt1 | contig 125148 bp, 116 predicted proteins | sample MGYA00510297_ERZ791826 | MGnify/ENA primary metagenome ERZ791826 (study PRJEB30046, sample SAMN00792004) | human gut metagenome | study: EMG produced TPA metagenomics assembly of the A metagenome-wide association study of gut microbiota in type 2... | reverse complement strand
TATTCGTTCGCTGTACTGTTTAGTTTTCAAAGAATCATCGCTCTTCAAGCGACTTTAGTAGTATACCACACTGAAGCGATGATTGCAAGTACTTATTTTTAAGTAAGATTTGAATCAAGCTTTTCAGCGGGGCCGCTGCATCAGCGACGTGTATGATAATACCACCTACGGCAGCCGGTGTCAACGGCTTTTTTAAAGAAATTTCAAAAACTTTTCAGATGGAATCGATGTTCTGAGGATTAAAGAGATGGAATCCCCGATGAACACTGACTTTTTAAGGAAAAGAAAGGAAATGGAAAGCACTATATACTACTGAAAAACAAAGAAAATCTATAAAGGAGGACAAGACATTTGAGAAAACAGAATGGAAGGAAAAACCTTTACTGCTTGGAAAATGGGATGACAGAAAAACAAAACAACCTCGCTTCGCTCGAGAACTACTGTATCCGTCGCCTCCGGCGCCACCTTCTCCTTTCGGAGCAGGGTCAACACCCTTAAACCAGCCTTCGGCTGAAAAAACATGCCAACCAAGGCTAACGCCTTGAGGAAATGCAACTCATCCGTCAGCTCCGCTGACACCTTCCCTTCCAGAACAAGGTCAAAGGCGCACCATGGCTTTTAGCAGCTTCACTCGCGGAGCTGCATCTTTGCCCCCACGCAAAAGCTCCCGGCCGTAGCCGGGAGCGATCCGAAAGGGTCTTTGGGTTCCGCGTGTATTATGAAAAACAATGCAAGAACAAATCAACGCAACTCATCGTTTCATTATTTTATCCAAAGGAGGTATTACGGTAATTGACTACCTTCGCGGGACTTCTTTCGGACTCTTTCGTTACATATATTATACCATTTTCCGATATTAAATATAATAGGCAATTTATCCTTTATTTTCCAAGTTTAGCTTCTATGTTTATTTTCTTTCTTTAGCAATGAAAAAGGCTCCTGGTCATGAGGAGGCGCATGGTTCAAATATTATAATGTGCCGAAGCACTGCTCGAACGCCTGCGCCTCCGCATAGCCGGGAGCTTTGCGGATTTCTTGTATATACTATATACCATTTGGTGAAAAATGCAATATTTCTTCTCTTATTTTCCCTCTGAGCCTCTCTTTTTCTGTTCCTTTCTTATTGTATAATAGAGGAAATATGCTAAGTAAGGAGGGAGCTCTATGCAGGATGATAAGGTCGTGGAAGGCAAGGTGCGTCTGGCGCGTATTCTTGGGGAACGGATGGAGAAGGCTTTTTATCCGGCTGCGCGGCGTTCTTTCACGTCGGAGACGGATGTGGGGACGGCTTTTTATGCCTGGGCGAAGGCGCATGAGCTCTCTTTTGCTGAGAATCGTCATGTGCTGAATGATGTGATCCGGAAGTATGTGTGCTTCCGTCTGCAGCTGGCTTCGAAGATGGCGCGTGATTTGTCTGCGGAGAGCCATTTCCTGTCTTCTGCTTTTGAGGGGCATCTGGATTTCGATACGACGCGTTCTCTGATGTCGGAGTTCGATGCGGCGGAGAAGGCGGCTTCTCTTTTCAAGGGTCCGGATTTCTTTACGAAGTCTGCTGTCCTTGAAATGCTGTCGCTGATGACGGCGGAGGTGAAGGAGTCGCTGCTTCCGGCTGCGGATTTCTTTGCGCCGGAGACGGAGGGTTTCGTGCATGAGGCGCGCCGGATCCTGGATCTTTATATCGAGTCGTTGTCTTTCTGTGATCCGGACTTCAGGGGTCGTGAGGGAAAGCTTCCTCTGCTGCTTTTAAAGGCCATAGGAACGGATCTTGGTCTGTCCCAGGGAAATCGTATCATGGAGAGCGCGAAAACGATGGTGCCGCTTGATGAGATGTTTTCGAAGATGCAAAAAACGGAGGAAGGCCTGCCGGATACGAGGTTCATTTACCGGTACATGCTTTTCCGTGCGTATGTCCCTGCTTTCTTTGCTTCGTATCTGTGGCAGAGGCGCGACATGAGGGATTCGATTGCCGAGGGCATCCTCCAGTCCCCTTCTGTGGCGCGCTGGGTCAGGAGAAGGGTCGCAGCAGGCGATCTTCTGCCTGAGGATATTCCGGTCCGCCAGAAGATGTACCTGAAGATCCACATGTTCATGCGCCAGTGGGCTTTCTTTAATCCGAAGAACACGCGCGCCTACTACCGCTACTTCCCGGATTTTGCGATGCGTATCGCCGACAAAGCCTCCGGCGACGCCTTCCCCGCAGCTGTCATGAAACTGATGAGGGAGCTTGGCAAGACAAGGGAAGGAAACAAGCGTCCTTTCTCCAAGGAAATGGAGAACTTTCTCATCGAGGAAACGAGGGACTACGTCATCCAGACGGCCCACACCATCTACTTCACCTACGGCCTCTCCTTCAGGAAACCCGACGACTTCGTCGTGTCCACATTGAAAGAACTGCCGATCAAGCATCCCTTCCTCGCAGGGATCAAGAAGATATTCGGACTGTGAGATTTAAAAACAAAAAACAGAGGGAAGCCCCGCTCGATGGCGGGGCTTTTTTTGGTGCGGCGGACTGAGAGAGGATAAAACCTTACAACCGAGCTGACACTCGAGGGAAATGAACCTTTTTGAAAACCATAAAACCAAGGCTAACGCCTTGAAGAAATGCAACTCATCCGCCCCGTACACTAACTTATGAGACATTTGTGTTGCTACCGCTACCGTCAACTGGTATACGGCGCACCTTCTCTTCCAGAGCAAGGTCAAGACCGGCCTACGGCCCTGAAAATCAAGACTCAGTACATCGCAGTTGATAGTTGTCATTCACGCCAATGCGGAAGGTTTTAACCTGCCCCAGCGGGGAAGGCGCGGTCAGCCAATCATTTAACTGTTGCTGACGAAAGGGGTGCAGTATTCATTGCTCTTAGAAATATAAAAAGGTTCCGCGAGCGGAGCGAAGTTGGATGGTGTTTTAAATCGCGCTCCGCCGCGGTTGTACGGTTTCTATATAAGAGCTTATTGATATGAAAGCGTACCTTAGCACTTTTAGCGATGCTGCGGAAGCGAAGGGAAAACCTTTACAACCGCAGCAATGCTGCGAGAACTACTGTATTCCCGGTCTCCGACCGGACCTTCTCCTTCGGAGCAAGGTCAACACCCTTAAACCTCGCTTCGCTCGAGGAACAGCCCCCTCACACGCAAAAAGGACATCCCGCGCGGGATGTCCTTTCCTTTTTCCTTATTTATCGTTCTATCATTGATTATTTGTTTTCATCTCTGTGAGCAACGGCTGCGTCTACGAGGCCCTGGAAGAGGGGATGCGGACGGTTCGGGCGGGATTTGAATTCCGGGTGTGCCTGGGTTGCTTCGAAGTATGGATGGTCGGCGAGTTCGATGGTTTCAACGAGTCTGCCGTCCGGGCTGGTGCCGGATACGATAAGGCCTGCTTTTTCGAGTTCCGGGCGGAGTGCGTTGGAGACTTCCCATCTATGACGATGACGTTCATAGACGATTTCCTGGTTGCCGTAGAGTTCTCTTGTCTTGGTGCCTTCTTTGAGTTTGCACGGGTAGATGCCGAGGCGCATGGTGCCGCCTTTTTCGGTGACGTCTTCCTGGTCGGACATGAGATCGATGACCGGATATGGTGTATCCGGTACGAATTCGGTGGAGTTAGCGTCTTTCATGCCGCATACGTCTCTTGCGTATTCGATGACGGCGCACTGCATGCCGAGGCAGAGGCCGAGGAACGGGATCTTGTTGGTGCGTGCGTACTTGATGGTGGCGATCTTGCCTTCTACGCCGCGGTTGCCGAAGCCTCCTGGTACGACGATGCCGTCGATGTCTTTGAAGACTTCACGGAGATCGGGCTGTTCTTCTTCGATGGTTTCGGAGTTGACCCAGCGGATGTTGACCTTATTTCCTATCTTGAAGCCTGCATGGGAGAGGGCTTCGACGACGGAGAGGTATGCGTCGTGGAGTTCGACGTATTTGCCGACGAGGGCGATGTTGACGGTCTTGTCAGCGGAAAGGATGCGGGAAACCATGGCTTCCCAGTCTTTCATGTCGCACGGGCTGTCGTCAAGGCCGAGTTTTTCGAGGGCGATGCGGTCGAGGCCTTCGTCTCTCAGCATAAGCGGTACTTCATAGATGCTGGATGCGGTGAGGTTGTTGATGACTGCATCTGGTTCTACGTCGCAGAAGAGGGCGATCTTTCTCTTCATGTCTTCCGGGAGTGCCTTGACGGTGCGGCATACGATGATGTCCGGCTGGATGCCGATGGAGCGGAGTTCCTTGACGGAGTGCTGGGTCGGCTTGGATTTCAGTTCATCTGCTGCTTCGATGTATGGCACGAGGGTGACGTGGATGTAGAGTACGTCATTTCTGTTCGGCACGTCCTTTTTGACCTGACGGATGGCTTCGAGGAATGGCAGGGATTCGATATCGCCGACGGTGCCGCCGATTTCGGTGATGACGATGTCTGCATTGTCATTGCGGCCGACGCGGAGGACTCTGTCTTTGATTTCGTTGGTGATGTGCGGGATGACCTGGATGGTGGATCCGAGGTATTCGCCTTTTCTTTCTTTGTTGATAACGGACTGGTAGACTTTGCCTGTTGTCACGTTGGAAGCCTTGGAGAGGTTTTCGTCAATGAAACGTTCATAGTGGCCGAGGTCGAGATCCGTTTCGGCGCCGTCGTCAGTGACGAATACTTCGCCGTGCTGATACGGGCTCATGGTGCCGGGGTCGATGTTAATATATGGATCGAATTTCTGGATGGTGACTTTGTACCCTCTGTTTTTGAGTAATCTTCCGAGGGAAGCGGCCGTGATGCCTTTGCCCAGAGATGAAACGACGCCGCCGGTTACGAAGATGTATTTAGTCATGAGACCTCCTCTTTCAATGATAGTAACGATCGAATTTTCTTCCTTTTATTATACTCCCGGCCCGTATGGGAAGAAATACGGCGGGATATATTTTTACATATGTTCAGGAGCAGAAACGCCCAAGATGGCGAGTACATGCGCGAGGACGTACTGTACGGCTGTGATGAGGCCGAGGCGTGCTTCGGTGGTCTTTGCATCGACGCCGAGGATTCTGCATTCTCTGTAGAAATGATGGAAGAGGGCTGCCAGTTCGTAAGCATACTTGGCTACGCGCTGCGGTGCTCTTTCAACGGCTGCGCCCGCCAGAAGCTGGTGGTAGTTTTCCATTTTCTTGATGAGGTCGAATTCGCATTCTTCCTTGAGGTAGGAGAAATCGGTGCCTGCGAAGGACGGATCCCATTTCACGCCTGCTTCTTTCGCCTGATCGAAGAGGCTGTGGATGCGGGCATGGGCGTACTGGATGTAGTAGACCGGGTTGTCGCTGGACTGTTTCTTGGCAAGATCGATGTCAAAGTCCATCTGGGAGTCGAGTGTTCTTGCGCAGAAGAAATAGCGTGCTGCGTCGGTGCCGACTTCGTCCATCAGTTCACGCAGGGTGACTGCCTGGCCGGTACGCTTGCTCATCTTGACTGGCTGTCCGTCGCGGAGGAGGGTAACCATCTGGAGGAGCATGATTTCAAAATCATCGGGGTTGTATCCGAGGAATTTCATAGCCGTCTTCAAGCGGATGATATATCCGTGGTGGTCAGCGCCCCAGATGTCGATGAGTTTGTTGTATCCTCTTTCGATCTTGTTTCCAACGTATGCGATGTCGGAGCAGAAGTAGGTCGGCACGCCGTTGGTACGGATGACGACTCTGTCCTTGTCATCGCCGTTCTTTGTGGTACGGAGCCAGAGGGCGCCGTCTTTTTCGTAAAGTTTGTCTTCATCCTTCAGTACCTTTAAGGCCTTGTCGACCTGTTCCGGATAGAGGGATTTTTCGGAGAACCAGTTGTCGAAGTCTACGTTGAAATCGTGGAGGTCCTTGCGGAGGGCGTCGAGTTTTTCGTTGAGGCTGATGTCCTTGAATGCCAGGAGGCGTTCTTCATCGCTCATGTCCAGGTATTTCTTGCCGTCTCTTTCAAGGATTCTCTTGGCTGTTTCGACGATGTCCTGTCCATGGTAGCCGTCTTCCGGGATTTCTGCGTCGTAGCCGCAGAGCTGGAGGTATCTGGCATTGATGGATTCAGCGAGATGGTCGATCTGGTTGCCTGCGTCGTTGACGTAGTATTCGGAATAGACGTCATAGCCGGCAGCGCGGAGCAGGTTCACCATAGCGGAACCGTATGCTGCGCCTCTGGCATGGCCGATGTGAAGCGGGCCTGTCGGGTTGGCGGAAACGTATTCCACGAGGATTCTGTCCTTCTGGTCTTTCGGAAGGTCCCCGTAGGACGGGCCTGTCTTCAGGATTTTTTCCAGCTCGGCATAGACGGTGTCTGCTGCCAGGAAGAAATTGATGAACCCTGCGCCTGCGATATCCATCTTGGCAACAAGGGGCGTGTCGATATGTTTCACGATCACTTCCGCGATCTGGCGCGGCGCTCTGTGCGCTGCTTTTGCCCAGCGCATGGAAGCATTGGTGGAATAATCGCCGAATTCCTTGGACTTCGGGACTTCCAGACGCTGCATGGGGGCGTATTCCCCTTCCGGCAGCTCGCCTGCCGCAATGGCGGCGTCCTTTGCTTTTTCAATGATTTCCTTCAGTTGTTCTCTGACTTCCATGAATACTCCGGATCCTCCCGCACTTCTATTACAACTTCATTTAAATGGTTAAACAGTCCTTTGAGCTCGACGTCGTAGGTCAGAACGACCTTGCCTTCGCCGCCTGTAAGACTGTCTTCGATGCTCCTTGTGACGACGGTCACTTCGAGGGGTCCCATCAGTGTCTGATAGGTCGACTTCGATGACTTGCCGATGCGGTACTCCTGCTCCTGCAGGAATGTGCCTTCCCGCAAAAGGCTGACGTGGTCCTCGTAAACGCGGAGCGTCGTCGTCGTGCCTTCCATGCCGGCTAGTTTCGTTTCCCGGTAAGAGACGTACCTCATATTCCCCTCTTCCCCGTAAATGCCCGGGGTTTCCAGGGTGATTTTCTCATCCTTTCCGGTCTCGTCACGCTGGACGGAAGTGACATTGATAATGACGTGTTTCTCCAATCTATGCCGCCTCCTTCATCAATGAATCAATCATTTTTATTATATCATAAGAAGGCCTTTTTCCACTCCTTCTTATAACAATACAATACTAATCATTATAGCACGCGCGTCTACCTCTCTCAAATGGAAAATGGAAATAAATAAAAAGAAAAAAGGGCGGAGAAATGAATCATTTCCGAGGGCCCTTTTCTTTTACTCTTTATGGTGTGCTCCGCGGTTGACCTGGATGATTTCTTCATGGGTGGGCGCTTTGGCAAGGTGCATGAGGTGGTCATTGATGGCATCGCGTACGCCGGGCGCTTTTCCAGGGACGGCTTCCTGCAGGGCTTTTTCCATTTCTTCTTTATTGTAGTCGCAGCAGTAGCAGGGTGTCCCGGGCTGCTGGCGCCAGGATTCTTCGGGGGTGCCTCCGTCGACGGGATCGAAGCCCGCTTCATCGATCAGGCGCATGACGACGGCTTTGTCTTCCGCACTGTCTCCTGCAGCAGCGGCGGCAAGTCTTCCCTCGTCCCCTTTCTTTCTGCCCTTCTCTGCCAGGGTATTTCCCAGAACGTTGTTGAACGCTTTGATGATGGGATGCCCGATTTTCTCAGAAACCCAGAGGCTTTCTGTTTTTCCTTCGTCCAGTTCCTTGATATGGGAATCACGGAGGTCCGGATAATAATTGGACGTATCCACCACGATCGTCTTTCCTGCATCCTTGAAAAGATCCCTGGGAAGCTTCTCAATGGCAGGAAGAGGAACCGCCAGAATGACGACATCCTTTCCTTTGACGATTTCAGAAATATCCGAAGGCGCTGCGCCGATCTTCTCTGCAAACGCCCTGACGGCTTCCTTCCCTCTCGAATTGGCCACGCTGACCTGATGACCGGCCTTCACGAACTTCTCCGCCGATATGCCCGACACCAATGACACCTATATTCATATCCACGCCTCCTATATATTGAAAGTTTTATATATATTATACACGAGGGGGAAAAGGGAGGGAACTGGGGAAACGAACTACAGCTCGGAGTAATCAACCCTATCCGCCGGCATCAGAATTTGGGGCCGGCACCTTCCCCGTCTGGGAAGGCGAGTATTGGCGGCGCTTTGGGAAGGCGAGTGTTGGCGGCGCTCGGGAAAGTCAGCGCCCAGTACATCCGAGCTTGCGAGTTTCTACAAAAAAAGATGCGGAACTGTTTGGGTTCCACATCTCTATTGATTCTGTTTCTTTTCTTATCTCTTTCCGATTCTTCTTGCTTTGTAGGCTTTGAGTTTGGCGTCGCGGATTTCGAGGTGTTCGAAGTATTTCTTGGTTTCTGCGACGATGACGCCTGTGAGGCCCAGGAGGGCAATAAGGTTCGGGATGGCCATGAGGCCGTTGACGATATCTGCGAGTGCCCAGATGGATTCGAGTTTCAGGAAGGCAGCGGATGCGAGGATGACGAGGAAGAGGACTCTGTAGAAGAGGATGCTCTTGGTGCCGAAGAGGTATTCCCAGCAGCGTTCGCCGTAGTAGTTCCATCCGAGGATGGTGGTGAAGGCGAAGAGTGCGAGAGATACGGTGAGAAGGATCGGCGCGAAGCCGCCATAGGTGACGGCAAATGCGTTCTGTGTAAGTTCAGCGCCGTTGGTGTCACCGAGCCACTGGCCGGATACGATGATGGTAAGACCGGTCAGGGTACAAATGATGATGGTGTCGATGAAGGTACCGGTCATGGAAATGAGGCCCTGTTCTGCCGGCCATTTTGTTTTAGCGGCAGCAGCGACGATCGGTGCGGAGCCTAAGCCGGATTCGTTGGAGAAGAGGCCTCTGGCGATACCGCTTCGCATAGCGAGCATGACGCCTGCGCCTGCAAAGCCGCCGGCAGCTGCGGTGCCGGCGAATGCGCCGGTGAATACCTGGCTGATGGCGCCCGGGAGGCCGCCTGCATTGAGTGCCAGGAAGATGACGGTAATGACGAAGTAGATGACGGCCATAGCCGGAACGATTTTTTCAGCAGCTTTTGCGATGGACTGGAGTCCGCCGAAGGTGATGATAGCTACGAGTACTGTAATAACGGCGCAGGTGATGTAGGTGGAAATGCCAAAGCCTGCTTCCACGGAGGAAATGATGGCGTTCATCTGTGTCGTGGTGCCGGAGCCAAGGAGGGCTACCATGCATCCGAAGAAGGCAAAGAGAACGGCGAGTGGTTTCCATTTCTTGCCAAGGCCCATTTCGATGTAGTACATCGGGCCGCCGGCGATGTTGCCGTTGTCGTCGACCTGACGGTATTTGACGGCAAGGCAGCCTTCTGCGTACTTTGTCGCCATGCCGAAGAAGGCGGCGAGCCACATCCAGAAGAGTGCGCCAGGGCCGCCGAGTTTGATAGCGGTAGCGACGCCGACGATGTTGCCGGTGCCGACGGTGGCAGCGAGCGCGGTACAAAGCGCTTTGAATGAATCAATGTCTCCTTCGCCCTTGTTTCTTGCGAAGAATATGAGCTTCAGAGCTCTCGGCAGTTTGACGACCTGCAGCAGTGTGAGCCGGAATGTGAGCCAGATGCCCGTACCGACAAGTAAGACTAAGAGCCACGGTCCCCAGACGATGCTGTCAATCTGGTTTAAGATGTCTAACAACATAGATTTTTCCTCCCATTTTCCCCAGATCCCCCACCCCTTTGGAGGGATCCACTACCTGAGAAAGACTTTCCTTTCCCAAAACCCATTAAAAAACCGCCGGCTCTAAAAATGAAAACAGAGTCGGCGGCCCATTGATTTCTCAAAGTCCTTGTCCGGCCCTGTCCTTTTGCCTGAGAGATTGAGGCTTGCGCCTTTTGCACCTTCGGCTTCCGCATCGTTTCAGCGGAGATCTCCAGAGTTATGTCCGCATACAGTTTCGTGTCCTTTGAACGCCTGATAGTGTTACTCCTTCGGCAGTCTCCGAAAGGTGTATATTGAATAAGTATACACTTTTCATCCTCGAGCTCTTTCTGTATGCATCATCCATTACGAATTGTATTGTTATTATAAGGCAAAGCAGGTGTATTGTACAATAGAACTTTTGTAAATTTTTTTATATTTCTATAAAAATTTCTTACAAGTTTTGCATATATAGTGGATACTTGTTGCATTATAAGCATACACAGGTCTATCTTATTACTATTATATATAGGAGAGCGTCATGAAGCTCATCACTCCCCATTTCCTTCCTTCTTATTCTGTGATCTGAATGTCAGAGGGCACTTCCTGTTCAGATGCGTTGACGACGACGGCAACGGCTGCATCGCCTGTGATGTTGAGGCAGGTGCGGAACATGTCGAGGACTCTGTCGATGCCGGCAACGAGTGCAAGGCCTTCGAGCGGAAGTCCGACGGACTGGAGTACCATGGCAAGCATGATGAGGCCTGCGCCCGGGACGCCGGCGGTGCCGATGGAGGCAAGGGTGCCGGTGAGGACGATCATCATCATCTGGTCAAAGGTGAGCGGTACGCCGAATACGTTGGCGATGAAAATGGAGCAGACGCCCATATAGAGAGCGGTGCCGTCCATATTGATGGTCGCGCCAAGGGGCAGTACGAAGGATGCGATGTCGCGGTGAACGCCGAGTTTTTCCTGGACGTTCTTCATGTTGACCGGGAGCGTGCCTGCGGAAGAGCAGGTGGTGAAGGCGATGGCCATCGCTTCGGACATGCCGCGGAAGAAGGTGACCGGGCTCATGTGAGCGGCGACGGTCGTCATGGCAGAGTAGACGCAGACGGCGTGGATGGTGCAGCCGATCAGCATGCAGATGATGACGGAGAGAAGCGGCAGGAGCACTTTCGGTCCGTTCATGACGACGACAGGAAGCAGCAGGCAGAAGACGCCGATCGGGGCGGTCTTCATGATCATGGCGATGATCTTGTAGCAGACTTCAGCGAATGCATCGAAGAAGCTGATCAGTGTCTCGGCTCTCTTGCCGCCGACGGAAATGATGCCGGCTCCGACGAAGAGGGCGAAGATGATGACTGGCAGGATGTCTGCCTTGGCCATGGATGCGATCGGGTTCGACGGGATCATGTCGACGAAGACCTGCATGATGCTCGGGGCTTCCTTGACCTTCGGCGCGGTCGCTCCGGCCATGCTCATGCCGGTGCCCGGATCAATGGCCAGGGCTACGGCAAAGCCGATCACGATGGCGATAGCGGTGGTCACCATGTAAATGGACAGCGTCTTGATACCGATACGGCCCAGTTTCTTCATATCCCCCATGGACGTCATGCCGACGACCAGGGAACAGAAGACGACAGGAACGATCATCATCTTGATCAGATTGATGAACATGGTGCCGATCGGGGCAATCCATGTCTTCACAGGCGCCGCCGCGCCTTCTCCCAATACCAGTCCGACGATGACGGACAGGACAAGGGAGGCAAAAATCTGTAACGAAAGATTCATAATTTCCCCTCCAGGTGCCTTTTAAGGCATTAAAAATGATAGACATATTATAGGAGCATACATAATAAAAAACTAATAGATTTCGTAAATTATCCATACATTTATATATGTACCCATCTGAGATATTTAATAAATTATGTAAAGCATAACCTTTGTATTATAATTTATGAGATTTACTATTTCGCTTTATGAATCAACATGCATGAAAAAAAGAGCGCGATTGAGAATAACCGCGCTCCCTATGTAAATTCGCTATAGGAAGGAAATGGGATTTCCTTCCTGAAAAATAAACGGGAAACTTTATTTTCTAATGATATTCAAATCTTCTGGACCACTTCTTCTGCGGCCGTCTCCCCTGCCCTTGCTGCCTTTTCAGCGGCAATGACTTTCTGGTAGGAGAAGACTTCTTCCTTGATGACCGGTGCGAGGACGAGGATGGAGATCAGGTTCGGGATCGCCATGAGAGCGTTCGCGATGTCGGAGAGGCTCCAGACGAGGTCTAGGGTCTGGGTAGCGCCTACGTAGACGACCATGGAGAAAGCGACGCGGTAGATGAGGTTGTACTTATGGGTGCCGAAGAGGTATTCCCATGCTTTTTCGCCGTTGTATTCCCAGCCGAGGATGGTGGAATATGCGAAGAGGATGATGCCGATGGAAACGATGTAGCTGCCGATCGGTCCGATATTGTGAGAGAAGGCTGCCATGGTGAGGGCCACGCCGGTCAGGGGCTTGCCGTCAGCGCCAAGGGTGCCGAGGACGCCGGAGGAAGCAATGGTGAGACCGGTGATGGAGCAAACGACGATGGTGTCGATGAAGGTGCCGGTCATGGAAATGTAGCCCTGTCTTGCCGGACGGTCAGTCGTGGAAGCAGCGGCCGAGATGGCAGCTGAGCCGAGGCCTGCTTCATTGGAGAAGCATCCTCTTGCCACGCCGTAGCGCATAGCGTTCATGACAGAAACAGTGATCGTACCGAGCACGCCGCCTTCGACAGCGGAAGGATCGAATGCCATCATGATGATCATGTAGAGGCCGTGCGGTACGTTTTCAATATTGAGGATGACGCAGAGGAGGCCGGCAGCGATGTAGAAGGCAGCCATGCCTGGAACGACGATGGAGGAAACTCTGGAAATGGAGGTGATGCCCCCTACGATGACGGCAAGGGTCATGACGGTCATGATGATGCCGCTGATTTCATTGGAAACACCGAATGTCACATTGACGGCGGTGCTGATGGAATTCGCCTGGGTCATGTTGCCGATGCCGAAGGAGGCAATGACGGCAAAGAGAGCAAAGAGGAAACCCATCAAGATGCCGGCTTTCTTGTTCTTGAAGCCGTTCTTCATCGTGAACATCGGGCCGCCCTTCATTTCACCCTTCGCGTTCACTTCGCGGAACTTGAAGCCGAGCATGCATTCAGAGAATTTCGTGGACAGGCCGAAGCAGGCGGAAATCCACATCCAGACGAGAGCGCCCGGGCCGCCGGCAAACATAGCCGTCGCAACGCCCACGATATTTCCTGTGCCGATCGTAGCCGCCAGAGCGGTCATCAGCGCGGAGAAGGGAGAAACGTCGCCGCTGCCCCTTGAAGTCGTCCTAGACTCCTTCGAGAAAATGCTCTTCAGAGCATAAGGAAGATTTCTCCATGTGAGGAAGTGAAGAGTGAGGGTCATGTAAATCCCCGTGCCCACGAGGAGACAGAGCATAACCGGCCCCCATACGAAACTATCAGCCGCATTGGCCCATTGATTGAGTTCAGCCATATCCATTTTCGGCAGCTCCCTTCTTGATTACTTGCTATACGGGGTTCAATAATTTTTGGAAACAAAAAAGCGCCGCACTCAGCCTTCAGAAAGATCTGAAGTGCAAAGCTGGCGCTATGTATGTATGCATCCACGCATAGCCGGGAGTTACCCTGCTGCCAGCCCTGTCCTTTTGCCTGAGAGATTCGGGATCAAAGATCCCTTTGCACCTTCGGCGTCCGCATCTTTTCAGCGGAACTCTCCAGAGATGTGTCCGTACACAGTTTCGTGTTCTCAGAACGCCTGATAGTGTTACTCCTTCGGCAGACATTTTCATGTCATTTTTCCGTGTACTTCATCCACCCTTATGGTACGGGAACCCGTACATTTCCACCACAAACCGGGACTCGTCATAGATTCCGCCCTCGGATGTGATTTGATTGAATTATACACGCATTTTTTCAAAAAGCAAGTACTTCTTCATATATTTTTTTTATATATTGATACTATGTATTTTTCTAAATTCCGCATACATGAAAAACGCCGCCTGTATACTGTATATAGCATATACAGAGAGTATAAGGAACTAGTTTTCGGGACAGATGGAAATGGATGTACTATGTTTTTTGATAGAAAATATCTATGTAATTTTGAAACAGGAGGAAAACGGGAAAAAAATAAAAGATTAAAGGCGCAGGGAATGGGAAGAGACAGATGGATGAAAAAACAAAAGAGGAGATTTTAAGAGCGCAGGATACCTTCCTTATATATATAGTATTTATATATAGAGAGGAGAATTAAAACCGGACAACCGAACTTCGTTCGTAGTAATCAACCCTAACCGCCACTTCGTGGCCCTCCTTCCCCGTCTGGGAAGGTCAACACCACTTACTTGCTTCGCAAAAGGAAAACAAGCAAACCGAACTTCGTTCGAGGAAAACCCTACAACCAGCCTAGCGGCTGAGGAACTACATCTCATTCGTCAGCTACGCTGACACCTTCTCCTTTCGGAGCAAGGTTAACACCCTTAAACCAAGGCTACGCCTTGATGAAAAATTCAAAACCTCGCTACGCTCGATGAAATGCAACTCATCCGTCGGCTCCGCCGCCACCTTCTCCTTTCGGAGCAAGATTAAAACCGGCCTACGGCCCTGAAAATCCAGACTCAGTACATCGCAGTTAGCAGCAGCGGCAAGCGGCGCACCTTGGCCTTTTCCCCTACCCCCCCCGCCAGAAAACCCCGTCCTATGCATCGGGCGGAGTTTTGCTGTGTTTCCTGTATTTCCTTTATTTCCTGTAAGGGAGATTTCTTTAATCTTGCCTTTTTGAGCCTGATCAGATACCGGCTCTTTCTTCGATTGCTGCTTCTTTGGCAGCTGCTTTTTCTGCTTTTTCGCGTTCGAGGACGGCCTGGAAGCGGACGACTTCTTCTTTGATGACAGGAGAGAGAACCAGCAGGGAAATGAGGTTTGGAATTGCCATGAGTGCGTTGGCAATATCGGAAAGGTTCCATACCAGATCCAGGGTCTGGGTAGCACCTACGTAAACAACCAAGGAGAAGATGATTCTGTAAACCATGTTGAATTTATGGGTTCCGAAGAGGTATTCCCATGCTTTTTCACCGTGGTATTCCCAGCCAATGATGGTGGAGTAGGCGAAGAGGATGATGCCGATGGCTACGATATAGGTACCGATGATGCCTATTTGGGTAGAGAAGGCTGCCATGGTGAGGGCGATGCCTTTCAGCGGTGCGCCGCTGGCATCGGTAGTGCCAAGAACGCCGGAGGAAGCAATGGTAAGACCGGTGATGGAGCAGACAACGATGGTATCCCAGAAGGTGCCGGTCATGTTGATGTAGCCCTGGCGAACGGGGTCGTCGGTGGTAGCAGCAGCAGCGGTGATGGCTGCGGAGCCCAGGCCGGCTTCATTGGAGAAGCAGCCTCTGGCAACGCCGTAACGCATGGAGTTCATGACGGTAACTGTGATGGTGCCGAGGACGCCGCCGCCAATGGCCTGCGGGTTGAAGGCCATCATGAAAATCATATAGAGGCCGTGAGGTACGTTCTGGATGTTAATAAGAATGCAGATGAAGCCTGCGATGATGTAGAACACAGCCATACCGGGAACAACGACAGAGGAAACTTTGGAAATTGTCTTGATACCGCCAAGGATGATAATCAGGGAAAGGACGGTGAGGATGACGCCGCAGACTTCCACCGGTACGCCGAAGACTGTCTGTACGGCTCCGGAAATGGAGTTTGCCTGGGTCATGTTGCCGATACCGAAGGAAGCAATGACGGAGAACAGTGCGAAGAGGAAGCCAAAGGTACGGCCAGCGGTTTTATTTTTGAAACCGTTTTTCATGGTGAACATGGGGCCGCCCTTCATTTCACCTTTAGCATTGACTTCACGGTATTTAATAGCCAGCATGCATTCGGAGAATTTGGTGGTGAGGCCGAAGCATGCGGAAATCCACATCCATACCAGGGCGCCGGGGCCGCCGGAGAACATGGCGGTGGCAACGCCTACGATGTTGCCGGTGCCGATGGTGGCAGCGAGAGCTGTCATTAATGCGGAGAATGGAGAAACGTCGCCTTTGCCGCGCTTAGTGGTGCGGGCTTCTTTAGAAAGAACGCTGTGGATTGCATAGGGCAGATTCCGCCAGGTCTGGAATTTTAATAAGCAGGTGAGGTACACGCCGGTACCGACAAGGAGCACCAGCATTACCGGGCCCCAGACTATGCCGTCAATGGTATTGACGAGCGAGTTGATTGCAGCCATGTCCATAATAATATCCCCCTTACATTTGACCCGTATTTCTGAGAAAAAAACAACCGCCGCACTCAGGCTGATGGTGTGTGTAAAGTCTGAGGCTGGCGGTTGTATGTATGTATGCATCCATGCATAGCGGGAGTTACCCACGTGCCAGCCCTGTCCTTTTGCCTGAGAGATTCGGGATTTACGGGTGAAATCCCTTTACACCTTCGGCGCCCAATCGAATGGGACTCTCCAGAGTTGTGTCCGTACACAGTTTCGTGTTCTTCTGAACGCCTGATAGTATTACTCCTTCGGCAGAGTGCCCTTTCAGCTCTCATTTTTCAGTGTACATCATCCACAGATATGTATGCGCTTTGACTCTATGAGCCTGCCGGGCATTTGCGGCATATACAAAGGCACTTGGCCTGAAGTATACAAGAGGATTGATGGATTTCCCTTTTTGAAAGGCAGGGCCCCCACCCGGGAGAGAGTTCTGGGTGTCTCTCCCGGCGGCCCGGGACTGCGATTCCGAAGATGGATGGATGCGCAGGCCCTGTCCCAGGCCTTGTATCATACTGCCCGACGGAAGGGAAAATGGGGAAACCTTCTCGCCTGGCAGATATGAACCTTCTTACTCTTCCACTTCTGGCTGAGCTTTTGCACTTGCCAGGGATGGATCGAGGTCTTCGTATTCTTCGTAGTCCTTGCCGGTCTTCAGATGATCGAAGTATTTCTCGGTTTCTCTGACGACGACTCCGGAAAGGGCCAGAAGAGCGATGAGGTTCGGGATAGCCATGAGTCCGTTGACGATATCCGCCAGAACCCAGATGGCTTCTAATTTAAGGAACGCGCCGCTTGCGACAAGCGCGATGAATATAATACGGTAAGGAAGGATGCCCTTGGTGCCGCAGAGGTAGATCATGCAGCGTTCGCCGTAGTAGTTCCATCCGAGGATGGTGGTGAAGGCGAAGAGGACAAGTCCGACCATCAGCATGTAGCCGCCAACTGCCGGGAAGGCATCCTGGAAAGCTGCATTGGTGAGTGCTGCGCCGTTGAGGCCTTTGAGCCATTCGCCGGATACGACGATGGTAAGTCCGGTCAGGGTGCAGATGATGATGGTATCGATGAAGGTACCTGTCATGGAAATGAGACCCTGTTCTGCCGGCCATTTTGTCTTAGCGGCTGCGGCTACGATCGGAGCGGAACCAAGGCCGGATTCGTTGGAGAATACGCCTCTGGCAATACCGCTTCTCATGGCAAGCATCACGCCTGCTCCTGCGAAGCCGCCGGCTGCTGCTGTGCCGGTGAATGCGTTGGAAATGATGGTCTCAATAGCCATCGGAATCTGATTAGCGAAGTAAGCAAGGACGCCGACGGTGGAAACGAAGTAAATCACTGCCATTGCCGGAACGATCTTGGATGCGGCATTCGCGATGGACTGGAGTCCGCCGAGAGTGATAGCTGCGACCAGGATGGTCAGGATGATGGCGGTCCATGTCGGTGAAACGCCGACCGTCATCTGGGTGATTTCAACGATGGAATTGACCTGAGCGAATGTACCGATACCGAAGTATGCGACGAGTACGCCGAAGAGAGCAAAGAGAGTTCCAAGCCATTTATACTTCTCACCCATGCCGTTCTTGATGTAGAACATCGGGCCGCCGGCGATTTCGCCTTTGGAATCGACTTCGCGGTATTTAACAGCCAGAAGACCTTCCGCATACTTGGTTGCCATTCCGAAGAAAGCAGCCATCCACATCCAGAAAATAGCGCCAGGGCCGCCAGCTGCGATTGCAGTAGCTACGCCGACGATATTGCCGGTGCCTACCGTTGCGGAAAGAGCTGTGCAGAGAGCCTTGAAAGAATCAATATCTCCGCTGCCTGCGTTCTGTGCCTTGAAAATTAATTTCAAAGCCTTGGGAAGCTTGAAAACCTGCAACATCTTCAAACGAAGTGTCAGCAGAATCCCGGTTCCCACCAAAAGAACCAAAAGCGGTGGTCCCCAGATAAAACTGTCGGCTGCATTCAGCCAATTCATGTAATTCAAATCCATGTTCGTCCTCCTCGAAATAGAAATATGCAAAAAGCCGGCATCCAAAATATAAAACTCTGGAAGCCGGCATTGTCTATCCTAAAACGAGTACGAAAAAATCGTAAGAACGTTTCTTTATGCTCTGTCCTTTTGCCTGAGAGATTGGGACCTTGCGATCCTTACACCTTCGGCGCTCATTTGTGAGACTCTCCAGAGTGTGTCCGCAACCGGTACCGCCTCTTGCGAGGCACCTGAGAGTGTTACTCCTTCGGTAAGCCATACGGCTTTCTCCCACTTGCATCATCCACCAATATGAATTTGATGTTTGCATTATAAGTCCCAGCGGACCCATATGCAAGCGTTATTTTAAAGTTTAATCATTTTCTAATGGATAACCCCTTGAAAATTTCAGCACATTTTATCCAAAATACCCCTAAAATTAACGTTCAAACCACCCCTGTGCATAAAGTGCGAAAACATCGATAAAACCAAGGATTTTGCATAGATTTCTAACTAATCATTTACTAATATAAGAAGAAAATGCTAAGATTGGTTTAATATTTGGAGGGATAAAATAGAGGGAGCTGCCCTCCTGGAAAAGTATTTTAGAAGTGGAAATACTGGGGAGAGAGATTAAAAGCGGGAAAACTAGGGAGAGAGTTTAAAACCAGACAACCAGCCTGACGGCTGAGGGAGATGAATCTCCTCAGGCGCAGGCGCGCCAGCTTTCCCTACGGGGCGAGCTCTAAAACCCTTTCCTTACTTCGCAAAGGGAAAACGGGCAAACCTCGCTTCGCTCGAAAAACCTTTTTATATTGAAAGCATTAAGGAATACTACACTCTTTCCACCGGCCTTCTTAGAAACTGCACCTTTAAAAACCATACAACCGGACTCTGTCCGAGTAACTGCAACTCATCCGCCCGACATCAGAATTTGAGGTCGGGCACCTTCCCTTCCAGGGCAAGGTCAAGACCGGCCTACGGCCCTGAAAATCGGAACTCAGTACATCGCAGTTAATAATAGCGGTACACGACGATACAGAAGGTTTTGACCTCCACCATCGGGGGAGGATCCGGCCAATCTTTTAACTGTTGCCGGAGAAAGGGGTGCAGTATTCATTGGTTTTTATAAAAGGTTCCACAAGCGCAGCTTGGTTGTATGGTTTTTCCATTCATACGTTTTTCCCATTTGTGTGGTTTTCTTATTCATACGGTTTCCCCTGTCCTATGCTCCCCAATTGTCTACCTATTTTCCCCTCTCTCGTTCTCTTTATGGTAATATATTGACAGGAATCGAAACGTGGAGTAATGTATAAGTGATAATTGTTTTCAATAAGAATTCCCCTTTTATTGAAATGATTACCGACTAACTGAATAAGGAGAAATTTTATGTCTGATGTATTCTGGGGATTGTTTATCCCCTTCCTCGGGACGTCTCTGGGGGCTGCGTGTGTGTTCTTTATGCGCGGCGAGATGAACCGCTCTGTACAGCGCGGGCTGACGGGTTTTGCGGCCGGCGTGATGGTGGCGGCATCGGTCTGGAGTCTTCTGATCCCTGCGATCGAAGAGTCTGAGCCTCTCGGAAAGATGGCGTTCCTTCCGGCGACGATTGGTTTCGGCGTCGGCATCCTTTTCCTTTTGCTGCTGGATCGTGTGATCCCGCATCTTCATATGAATGCGAAGAAAGCAGAAGGCCCGAAGAGCCACCTGGAAAGGACGACGATGCTTGTCCTGGCCGTGACGCTTCATAATATCCCTGAAGGCATGGCCGTCGGTGTCGTTTATGCAGGCTTCCTTTCCGGACACGCAGGAATCACTGCTGCGGCTGCCATGGCACTGTCGCTTGGGATTGCCATCCAGAACTTCCCTGAAGGCGCTATCATTTCCATGCCGCTGAAATCCGCCGGCATGGGCAGCTGGAAATCCTTCATAGGAGGCGTCCTCTCCGGCATCGTAGAACCGATCGGAGGCACGCTGACGATCCTGGTCACCGCCATGGTCGTCCCGATGATGCCTTACTTCCTTTCCTTCGCCGCAGGTGCTATGCTCTACGTCGTTGTAGAAGAACTCATCCCGGAAATGTCCGAAGGTGAACACTCCGATATCGGAGTCCTCTCCTTTGCCGTAGGCTTCATGGTCATGATGGCTCTCGACGTCGCACTGGGATAACAACTACATACAAATAAAAAAACCGCTGTAAAAATTTCATGGCGGTTTTTTTGTGAGAATTTTGGAGGGGATGGGGATTTGAGAATAGAGAGTGAAAACCATACAACCGCCTTACAGGCTGGGAAATGATGTTTCCGGTCCCTCCGGGACCACCTTCCTCTACGAGGCAAGGTCAAGTTCAAAACCATACAACCGCGCGCACTCGTGGTAATCAACTCTATCCGCCCTTCGGGCACCTTCCCCGTCTGGGAAGGCAAGTGTTAGCGGCGCTTGGGAAAATGAACCCCTTTCCCCTGACGGTGACAGCTTTACGATAATCGAGAAAAGTCAGGACTCAGTACATAGTAGTTCGTAGCAGCTCGTTTTAAATGGTTCAAAGTATGCTCTTCAAAATCCTTACTGTTGCCATTTTGGTTTTCTGCTGTTTTTTTCTGCTGCTGCGGTTTGGGAAATGTTTCACGTGAAACATTTTCTTGGTTTTTGTCAAAAAAAGACGCCTTGGGATGGTTTGTCCCTTGGCGTCTTTACTATATATAGTTGGTTTTATTCACAGGAAGGATATATATAGTGGTTTGTTTAAAGAGTCTTGTTTTCCCAGTGTTTTTGGGGCAGCACAGGGATTTTTGCATGGGGTTTGTGATTTATCCCAAGAGTTTTTCACAATATTCACAGGCTGTGAAAAGGGGCTGTGTGAATCTTTTTATTTGCTGTTTTTCCGATATTATCGAGGTTTTCACATTTTCACAGGTATTTATTCACTTGTTTTTATTCACAAAGTTTTCCACAGTTTGTGTATAACTTATCCCGGTGAATTTCTTCGCTTTTTTCTTTCGTGCTGTCAATCTGGCAGTAGCGAGGTTTTTGCAGCATTGGTGTTTTCTTTGGTTTCTTCCGTCTGATTTTCGGGCAGGGCCATGGGTTCTTTGACGAAGTCACGGATGTGCTCGTTGATGACAGCGGCCATTCTTTGTTTGGCGACGACGTCTCCGTGGAGGCCGTCCAGGGCAAGGGCTGGTGTCATTCCCGGGTCAAGGGGGAAGGCAGCGGCAATGTCGATGTGGGGCTGGGTGCGGATGAAGGCGTTGACTTTGGCAAAGGGTGTCTGCCAGTCGTCTACGGTGGGTTCGTCGAAGGTTTTCTTGATGCTGGCCGGGTTGATCGGCGGAAGGGTCATGAGGATGGATGTGATGCCGTTGTCGCTGCATTTCTGCTGGATGGCTTTCAGGTCCTCGATGACGTCTTCGGCAGGGACGCCGCCTCTTAAGCTGTTGCTTCCTCCCATGATGAGAAGGTATTTCACATGGAAGGGTAGGACGTCTCTGTCAAATCTTTCGAGCATGGATTCGCTGGTGTCGCCGCTCTGGGACAGGTTGATGACAGGGAAATCGAGGTAGTGCTCGTAGGAGTATTCGAGGTCGTTGGGGCTGTAGGACATGCGTCCTCCGCCGTGGCTGATGCTGTCTCCAAAGACGCCGACGACCCATCCTGCATCGGGGTCGGTGGTGCGTTTCTGTGCTTCGCTCCATTCGCCGACAGGATTTCCTTTGGCATCGATGCCGCGGACGCGCCAGTAGTAGGTGCCTGTCCTCGGTCTTGCGTCATAGAGGTCGCTCAGCTCAGTCTTGGCGCTCCAGAGGCGGAAGAGGGAGGGATCGGTACCTGTCGGATTTTCCGGAGGCTGGGTGGTCACTTCGACTTCATAGGAAGCGGCGCCGGGCATCCAGACGAAGGAATAGACGGGATAGAGCATGGCTCCGCCCTGTTCCCCGCTTCTGTCCGGTTTCTGGTACGGCGCGTCGCGGTCGTCCTTGAAGGCGCCGTCTTCAAACGGCATGTATGGCGTGAAGGCGCTGATCGGGTTTCCGTCGAAGTCGATTGGGCGGACGCGGTAGGAAACGTTTTCAGGATGTTCCAGGCGTCCTTTCTTGTCCAGGAGGACGGAATTGGCGTAGACGAACTGGTTGTCGTAGAACATGCCGTCATCGTCTTTCATCTGCACTTCGTAGCGCACGGCATCGTAATCGGGTTTCCAGGAAAGTCCGATCAGATCTCCCCCTTCTGCCGGCGCGAGCGTCCCGGCGGCGCACCAGAGCATCAGCAGTGCTGCTGTGCATTTATATTTCCAGTAATGTTTTCTCATCGAAATCTCCCCCCTGCCCTTCTTATAAGATTTCTATTAATAGGTCGGTATGAAATGGCCGATTTCGCGGTTGATTTCCCCTGCGATCATCTGCTTGGCGTTCCAGTCGCCGTGGATGCCGTCCATGGCAAATTCCGACGGCATGACGTCGAAGGATGCGAAGGGTGCGGCGGTGTCGATATATGGTTTCGTCCGGATGTAGGCGTTCACTTTGGCGACGGATTCCTTCCAGCCTGCATAGGTGGTCTCGCCGTAGTATTTCTGGATGTTTTCCGGATTGAGCGGCACGATGGTCATGAGAATCGGCGTGATGCCGTGGTCGATGCACTTCTGACGGATTTTTTCCAGGTACTCGATGGCCTTGTCCGGGCTCGTGCCCATGCGAAGGTCATTGATGCCTCCCATGATGAGAAGGTACTTCACGTGGAAGGGAAGGACGTCCCTGTCGAAGCGGTCGTACATCATTTCCACGGTGTCGCCGCTTCTTCCCATATTGACGGCCGGGAAATCGAGGTAGGAAACGTAGCTGTACGCCATATCGGCGGGGCTGTGGTAGAGATGGCCGCCGCCCTGAGTAATGCTGTCGCCGAAGATGCCGACATTGTAGCGGCTCTCGACGTCATTTCTCACGCGTTCGGGAAGGCTCCATTCGCCGACGGGCGCGCCTGTCTCGTCCATCCCCCTGACGCGCCAGTAGTAGGTCCCGATTCTGGGATCGCTGTCATAGACGTTCGAAAGGGAGGTCACGCGGGAAAAGACGCGGTGGGCAGAAGGCGCTGTGCCGGAAAGGGTTTCCGGATAGGAGTCTGTCACTTCCACTTCGTACTTCGCCGCGCCCGGGATCCCTGCGTAGGAATAGACGGGATAGATGAGCGAGGAACCGTTTTCCGGACGATAGACGTTCGGAAGCGGCGCATCGCGGCCAAGGCGCTTCATCGTGCTCCTGACTTCCATCGGAGCTGAGAACGGCGCAAGGCCTGTCCAGTCGGCATCGATCGGGCGCACGCGCCAGTAGAGCACGCCGTCCCCTGCCGGAATCTTCGACAGGTCGATGATGACTTTATTCGTATAGATTCTCTGGTTGTCATAGACGTGATCCGCCAGAGGTTCGTTGCGGTCCAGGTTGTAAGGAATACCGCGGAAAATTTCCACTTCATAGCGGACGGATTCCGGATTTTCTGCCCATGTGAGGAGCACGAGATCCTTTTCCGAAGAAGGCGCATTCAGCCCCTCCTTCGCATTTTCCGCCCGGATAATGCGGTCAGGCATCTGCGGAATGACCGGTGCCGCCGCGAAAGCTGGCAGCGAAGAAATGCCCAGAAGGCATGCCGCCAGAATTGAAATACATTCTTTTCTAATCATTGAATCCTTAACCATTCCCGGAAATGATGGAAAGCGCTTTCTTCGCGTCCTCGTCGCCCAGATCGGCAGCGCGGGTCAGCCAGAATTTCGCCATTTCCCTGTTTCTTTCCGTTCCATACCCATTTTCATAACAAGCGGCCATCCATCCCATTGATGCCGGATAGCCGTTTTCCGCGGATTTCCTGAATATTTCAAAGGCTTTGTCGTCCTTGCCGTCTTCGTGGTACATGACGCCAAGCTGCATGGCAGACGACTCCATCCCCTTCTCTGCGGCTTTTTTGTAGTAGAGGCGGGCCAGACGTCTGTCCTTCCTCGTGCCTGTGCCGTAGTAGTAGCAGTTTGCCAGATTTCCTTCTGCCGTCGGATCTCCCGATTCGGCTGCCATCTTCGTGTACTTGAAGCCATCCTTCTTTTCCTTCTCGTTCTTGGAGAAGGAAAGGACGAAGCCGAGCGTCAGCGCCGCGGTCATGTAGCCCGAGGCCGCCGCTTTCTTCCAGAGCTGGATGGCTGCCTTCTGGTCCTGCTTCGTTCCAAGGCCCCTGTAGACGAGGAAGCCCATGAAATACTCCGCTTCCGGTGCGCCTTTCACAGCGGCAAAGGAGAAATGGATGATGGCTTCGCCCGGATTGAACCGGTCTGCATCCCCCAGCGGATTTTCGCGCAGCTCATTGAACGCGCTTCCGAGGTGAATCGATGCTTTCCAGTATTCTTTCTGCTCTGCCATGGAGAGGAGGGCCATCCCCTTCTCTGTCCATCCTTCGCGCTTCTTTCCATAAACGAGGTAAAACGTTCCCAGCGCATCGGCAAGAACGGGATCTTCTTCTGCCCCTTTCTCTATTTCCGGGATGATCGACTTCTCAGCTTCGGCGATCGTTTCCTCCGAAGCATCTGCCATGAGCGCAAGGCGCATCAGCTTGGCGCCCGCATTTCCTTTCGCAGCGCTCTTTGCCAGAAGCTCGATAGCGATATCCACGTCATACGTCATCATGGCCAGCATGTACAGCGCATCGCTGTCACCGGCCCCGGCCAGTTCCTCCAAGAGAGGCTTTGCCTCCTTCAAGCGGCAGGAAACGAAAAGCTCCCGCGCTTTCTCTATCTCTGTCATACAGACTCCTTCCATGCGTACCATGTATAAAACATCCAATTATTATACGCCAGATCAATCATTCTTTCTACAATTATTATAACAGAGAAAACGGCCGGATATATAGAAATTATCGAATCTTTCCATTCCTCTTTTGAATCTGGTTTCATACCTTTTCCGTATGGGAAAGCGGCAGGAATGCAGGGAGTGGAGGGTAGGAGGTGGTACGGGTCTTGGCATTTTAGCGGTGCTCGTCCACTTCCCCATTTTCCCAATCAAAAAGACCAGCTTTACGGCTGGCCTTTCTGATTTATATGCATAGATTGGTGGATTCAATCCATGGAAACAAATTATTTGTCTTCTTTCAGAGCATCGACGATTTCTTCGGCTCTTTCCATTGTCTTTTCTGCGACATAGCCGGAGAATTCATGTTTCTTCTTCAGATCTTCGACTGCTTTCTCATCGACTTTTTCTACTTCTGTTTCACCGCTGACGTCTTTGCCAGCCTGGCCCATTGCGTCTTCGAGCTGCTCAGCACGTTCCATCGTTTTCTCTGTACGGAAACCGGAGAATTCGTGCTCCTTTTTCATTTTCTCAATGGCCTCTTCTGTCATTTCTTCTACTTTCTTTTCCATGATTCGTCATCCTTTCTTGAAGAAAAAACTCCCCAAATACGACTAGCGCCGTACCATCAAGCCCCCGGGTTATTACAAGTGACGGGCAGCGTCGAAAAATGACTGCCTCATGACGATAGAACCCCCGATTGAATTATGAGTACTATCTCTATGAAGTATCTGACTATCTGTTTATAGTATAGATGTTTTTCGAAATACAGACAAACAAATTCAATTTGTGGAAGTCACAAGTTTTATTTGTAGGAATGATTACCAATAGCGCTATTGCGACATGTATGCAGACAATAAAAAAGAACCCATCGCGGGCCCAAAGGGGTCTAATTCCCCGAGGGAAAGTCCCGAAACCGGTTCTTCTTTGTACTCCATAATTATAGGCGAAAAAATAAATTGTCAACAGAGACCCCGCTAAAAAGGAGCCTTGCAGCAATGCTTCAGGGCTCCTTTTTAACAGTGATTTGATTGATCATTTTTTTATCCTCGGGGAATTACGCCGGGTGTTTTGCCATGTGTCTGGCCGATTTTCTCGGATGGCCAAGGACACAATCGTTGATGTATGCTGCGCGGTCGAGTTTTCTCTCAGCCAGGTAGCCGAAGTAACCGTATTCCTTCTTGAAATGCTTGACGCCTTTTCTGATTTCATACTCTAAGATTTTCATCATGATAAATCCTTCCCTTCCGCTCTTGAACGACCGGGAGATCCCGCGCTGTATGCCTCCTTTCTGCTGGTACCGGGTTTCCGGTGATATGAAGGAAATCTCGGGAATTCCGGGCCTTTCCTTCCTTTCACCTATAGTATAGATTTCCTACTATACTAAATCCAACTGTTTTAGATAGTACTTTTTACTGATTGTTTTTGTTACTTTTCATTCTCGATGATGCGGCTGGCACGCTCGAGGTTTTTCTTTTCCTTGTAGGAAACGTAGTCTTCAGAAGACTCTTCCTTTTCACCTTTGGAAGCAGCTGCCTTCTCTTCCATGTCTTCCGCTCTTTCCAGGTTCTTCTCACTCTTGAAGGCTGTGTACGGACTCTCTTCTTTCATGTCCTCAACGGCTTTCTTATTGACTGTATCAATGATTTTTTCCATGATTCCTGCTTCCTTTCTGCCGGTATTTTCTTAGACAGCGGCTTTGATTTTCTTAGCTTCCGGTTTTCTGAGGCCGCTGATGGTCTCTACGTAATCGGCTCTTTCCAGTTTCCTGGCTGCCATGTAGCCGAAGTAGAAGTTATCCTTCTTCAATGCTTTGACTGCTTCCTTGTTTTCACGATCAATGATTTTTTCCATTTTGTATGCTTCCTTTCTGTGTTCATTTCTTTGATTTTCTTGATCTCTTCGATCTGTCCATAGTATAGGTTTTTCAAGTAACAATATCCAACTGTTTAAATTCATATATTTTACATGGTATTTTTGTTATAATGAAGAAAATGAACCATGGAAAAAAGTTACTATGAACTTTCAATCGCTGCATTATTTCATCATGCTTGCGAGGGAGAAGAATTTCACACGCGCAGCTGAGAAACTCCATATTTCCCAGCAGACGCTCTCTGCCAGCATCGCCGCGCTGGAGCGCGAGCTGAACTGCAAGCTTATCATCCGCCATGTCCCCCTCGAGCTTACGTATGGAGGAAGGACCTTCTTCCATTACGCCCTCTCTCTCACAGGCGAAGAGGAATCCATGCGCCGCTCCCTCCTCGACATCGCAGAAGAAAAAACAGGAGAACTGCGTATCGGCGTCGGCTATGTCCGCGGCAGGACCCTTCTTCCGCCCATCCTGAAGAAATTCGGGGACAAGCACCCGGGCGTCACATTCCGCATTCTGGAATCCACGAATAAACAGCTCAGGACCCGCCTCGTCGAAGGCGATATCGACCTCTCCATCGGGCACTACAGGGAAGTCCCGCCAGGCATTGAAATAGAACCGATCTACGAAGAACAAATCTGCCTCCTCATCACAAAGAAACTCTTCGACGAAACCGTAGAAGGCACCATCGAGGAAGTCTCCGCCGCTCTCCAGAGGGACGTCAAAGAAGGCATGCGTCCCTTCGCCAAATGCCCCTTCCTGAATACCCGGGGCGAAAACGTCTCCGGCTACTTCGAGACACTCTACCTCGCCGAAGCGCCCTTCACACCCTTCATCCGCTGCATGTCCAACAACATGGAAACCCTCCTCTGCCTCTCCGGAAAAGGCATGGGCGCCCTCTTCTGCCCCCAGAACCTCGTCCGCTCCTCCCTTTCCAAAGAAGACCTCAGGGAAATGTACGTCATCCCCCTGCCGGAGACCAAGTATGCCATGTCCGTAGGCGTAAGGACAAAAGCCGCCCCCTGGTCCATCCGCGATGAATTCATACAGCTCCTGAAGGAAGAACTCGCGAGGGAGAATGGAATTTAAAAAGGGGAAATATTGAGGAAAACCATAAAAAGGGGAAAAAGAAAGAAAACCATACAACAGGAAAACCCTTAAAACAAAAGGGAAAATGGGAAAAGAAAAAAAACAGAAAACAAAAATGTTTCACGTGAAACATTTTTAGTAAAAGAAGGAAAACCTTACGACCGCAGCTCTGCTGCGTGGTAATCAAACCTATCCGCCGGCTTTTTTAGAAAATGAACCCCTTTCGGCGCATCCGCGCCACTTTCCCCTAACGGGGACAGCTTTTACCGCTGGTGCTGTTCGCCTTTTTATCACTTTCGATTTTGAAGATGTGAGAAAAACAATTTCAGCGCTTTTGGGAGTCCCCGTTAGGGGAAGCTGTCGAACTTTTAACACTGATGTTCGACTGAAGGTGTGCATGATTCATCGCACCTAAAACTATAAAAATGTTCCACGAGCATCGTGAGGTCGTCCGGTTTTTCGCCCGATTCCATCGAGCTTCTACAGTTTTCCCTCCATTTCCCCATCAAAAAAAGGGCTGTAACAAAATGGTTAATCATTTTGCCACAGTCCCCTTTTCTATTGGAATATTCCATTAAAGGATACTAACAAATGTATTTATTTGTTCTATCTGAAAACCTCAAAACCTCGCTTTGCTCGAGAACTACATCTCATTCCCCGGCTTCGCCGGGACCTTCTCCTTTGGAACAAGGTTAACACCCTTAAACCTCGCTTCGCTCGATGGAAATGCACCCCTCTCACGCAGCGAGCTTCTCCGGTTTTCCTCCATTTCCGCATCAAAAAAAGCATTGAAAGCTCGTTTCGAGTTTTCAATGCTTTTTCTTTGGATTTCTTAAATCATATACCCGTTATGTTCGAGGACGGCTTCTGCTTCGTCTACGCCGTTTTCTGCGGCTGCTTCGATCCAGCGGAAGGCTTCGTCTCGGTTTTCTTCGGTGCCGTGGCCTTCAAGGTACATCATGCCTGCTGCGTACTGGGCGCGGGGGATGCCGGCTTCGGCGGCTTCTTTCATGTAGAGGAAGCCGTTTTTCTCGTCTTTTTCTTCGAGGCACATGAGCGCGAGGGACATGAGGCTTTCTTCGTGGCCCATGGCAATGGCTTTCTTATATAGAGAGACAGCTTTCTTTCTGTCTTTTTCTACGACAAAGCCCTGATCGTAATCGTAGGCAAGTTCAGCGAGTGCTTCGGGGATGCCGGCTTCGGCCGCTCTTTCGTACCAGCGGAAGGCTTTCTCCTGGTCTTCCTTGTCGTCGCTGTTTTCATAGACGGACGCGAGGAGCATGGCTGCTTCACCGTTGCCGTGTTTCCACGACTTTTTCAGCCATTCAGCTGCTTTCTTCGTGTCTTTTTCCTTTTTCCAGGAGTTCAGGAGCATCTCGCCCACTTTGTATTCACTGTACTGGTCATGGAATTCTGCCGCTTTCTTGAAGCAGAGCATGGCGCGTTCTTCGTTTCTTGGAACGGCGTACCCTTCTTCGTAGGCGGAGCCCAGATCGTAGAGCGCACGCCAGTATTCAGCGAGCGCTGCTTTCGTCAGCCACTTTATGCCTTCTTCGAAATTGACGATGAGAGCGCCCAGATAGAAACGCCCTGCTTCATCCATCGCAAGGACGTCGCCGGAAACGGCAGCCTTGAGGACACTCGGGAAGCATTCATTCACGATATCCCACATTTCCTGATCATCGGTCCCGTTCACGAGGGAAATGCCGCAGAGTGCGCTGCCTTCCTCGTAACCTTTCTGGAACCATTTGACCGCTTTCCTTTCGTCGGCTTCGACGTGGCCGTAGCCTTCGCGAAGACAGCAGCCGATGAGGTACATGGCTCTTGGCGCCCCCATCTTCGCTTCTTTCTGAAGTTCTACGACCGCTTCGTCGATTTTTCCCTGCATAAATAAAGACTCACCCTGTGACTGATTCATTGTCCCTCCATACAATCAGGCATTCAAATATTGCTGCATCAACAACTTCGCGTCAGGATCACCCTGCGCGTCACTTCTTCTGAAACATTCTTCAGCGGCACGGAGATTTCTCGTCCCGCCGATGCCGGTCGCATAGCAGAGGCCAAGGAAATTTTCAGCCCTTGGATAGCCCTGCGCCGCTGCTTCCTTGAAACGCCTGACGGCGCCGTCCCCGTCCTGGTCACGGAGTGCCAGCTCGCCGAGCTCGCAGATGGCTTCCGCCTGTCCCTGCTCAGCGGCTTCTTCAAGGAGCGTCCTTCCTTTTTCTTCGTCGACTTCTGTGCCTGCCCCGTTCACATAGCAGTCGCCCAGATAGGCGATGGCATCGATATCGCCGGTATCAGCAGCTTTCTCGATCCAACGGAAGCCTTCGCTGGCATCACTGTTCTTCGCAAGCCCCAGAAGGTGCATGCGTCCGATGGATCGCCCGGCAGGGACATTTCCCTTATCCCAGGCGGCCAGGTAGAGATCCATCGCTTTTTCGTAATTGATTTCTGTCCCGCGGCCGTAGAGGTAGCAGTCGCCGAGCTTGTACATGCAGCTCGGAGAGCCCTGCTCTGCGCCCTTCGTGAAGAATTCATACGCTTTGTCCATGTCCTGGGAAATGCCGTCGCCAAGGACGTACATCGTGCCCAGCGCATCCGACGCTTCCCCGTTTCCATGGTTCGAAGCGCGTTCAAAACAGGTCGCTGCCTTCTCCTTGTCCTCCTCGACGCCGATAGCGCCGTAGAAGCAGTCCCCGAGGCGCAGCTCCGCTTCGTGATACCCAAGCGCAGCCCCCTTCAGGAACCAGGTGAAAGCAAGCTTCGGATCATACCGCGAGAAACTTTCGTCCATCGCGATACGCCCTGCGTCCGCCATAGAAAGGCACAGCCCCTTCTCGGCTGAACGAACATACCAGTCATAGGCCTGATCCATATTGATCTTGCGTCCCAGGCCGCGTTCATAAAGAATCGCAATCTGGCGCATCGCAAAAGGATCGCCGGCCTTTGCCATCGGAAGAAGTTTCTTCATATGTTCTACATACTTCTCCGTCATTTCCTTCTTGTTTCCTTCTCCGTCCCGGTAGAGGATGAAGAATCCGGAGAGCACATCACCTGCTCTCCATCCGCTGTCCACCAGCTCTAGGAAACGGTCTCCATTCCAGCGTACTTCCACCGCATAGAAATAGAAGAGCCCGAGCAAGTACTGAGCCCTGCCATTTGCCGGGTCCTTCGCCAGCTCTTTCAAAAGCGAAAGACTCTCTGCAAACTCTCCTGCGAGGAACAACGATTCCGCGCGTTTCGTTTCATTATCCATAAAACACCTCATTTCAAGCCCGCTCCGCTCTTCCACGGATCGATACTTCTTCACCTTTATCATACATTGAATTTTGTCGAAAAATAATAATAAATATTATAATTTTTCTATATTATAGAAAATAGTCTGAAAAAATGGGACTATTTTTACTGTTTTAGTTATAGAGATATATGTAAAACTTTAGAGAAAAGAGACATACCATAGAAAAAAGTAACAATATGGTGGACGTAAGATTGACGCGAGCGAGGATTGAAAACCGGACAGCCTCGCGATGCGAGAGGAAAAGGATTTTAAAACCGAACGACCCGCCTGCGGCTGAGGGAGATGAAAACCTTTACAACCAAGCTGCGCGAGAGTAAAAAGGAAAACCTTCACAACCAGTCTGAAGGCTGTTGGAAATGAACCTCCTCAGTCGACTCCGTCGCCAGCTCCCCCTACGGGGCGAGCTCTGAAACCATTTCCCTGCTTCGCAAAGGAAAACATGCAAACCTCGCTGCGCTCGTAGTAATCAACCCTATCCGCCAGCCTTTTTAGAAACTGCACCTTTGAAAACCACAAAACCAGCCTAACGGCTGAGGAAATGCAACTCATCCGTCGGCTCCGCCGCCACCTTCCCTTCCAGGGCAAGGTCAAAGGCAATTCTTCCCTCCGTTGGGGGCAGCTCGCGATGTGAAATGAAAAAATCAATGGTTTTGTTTTGAACTTATATAGGCACCTTCCCCGTCTGGGAAGGCGAGTGTTAGCGGCGCTCGGAAAAATCAGGACTCAGGAATGCCGAGCAGCGCGAGGTTGTCTGGTTTTCCTTCAGCCCGGAGCTGGTTGTCTGGTTTTCTTTTCTTTTTCCATTTTTTCCCTCTCTTTTCATACTCCCCATTGCCAAAAAAGAGAATGTACGCCTTTTGGTGTACATCCTTTTTGGTTACTGTTTATTTCCCGCGTAGTTGCCTGGGAGGAAGTAGAGGGGATCGACGGCTGTGCCGTTGACTCTGACTTCGTAGTGGCAGTGCGGGCCGGTGCTGTTTCCGGTGCTGCCCATGATGGCGATGACGCTGCCCTGGTCGACGTGCTGGCCTACGGTGACGAGAATGCCGGAGTTATGGCCATATCTTGTGACGAGGCCGCCGGGGTGCTTGATTTCGACGAGGTTGCCGTAGCCGCCTACCCAGCCTGCCTGGGTGACGGTGCCGGATGCTGTAGCTTCGATTGGGAGGCCGTAGTCGCCTGCGATGTCGATGCCTTCATGGTAGGTAGAGCCTATGCCGCCTCCGGGGCTGGAACGGTAGCCAAAGTAGCTGGAGATCTCGCCTTTGACGGGCCAGATATCCGGTGTGGTGGCATTAGTATTGAGGAGCTGGACCTGCATGCCGTAGGTCTGGTTCATGAGTTCTTCTCTTAGGGTGATCATGGTCCTAATCTGGGAATCGAGACGGGAGTCAAGTTTCCTCATTTCACGGAGAAGGTCGCCCGGTGTGGCAACGGATGCGCTGCCATCGTCAGTTTCCTGTGCGGTCCCGGATGATTGATGGTCGGAGGCGGATACGTCTCTTGCCTTATCCGGTACGGTGGATGCACCGCCCTGGCCTCCCTGGCCGCCATTCTGCACGTTGGCGCCGGCGCCGTTATTATTGGCTTTGATCATGTCCTGAAGCTGGCTGGAGATTTTTTCGATGGCTTTTGTCTTGTCATTCAGGGCTTCCATCTTTTCTTCTGCCATTTTCAACTGGTTTCTATAGAGTGTATTCTCCTGGCGGAGGGACGTCATAGAATACGCGGAATAACCGCCAATGCAGATGCTTGCCGCGAATACGACAGCCGCCGCAATGGCGCCGATTTTCAGTTTTTTGATTTCCTGCCCGGTGAAGCTGAATGAAACTTCGCCGGTTTCTTTATTTTCGGTTTTTTTCATGTTTGCCTGCTGTCTATTGAATGCGTCCTAAGTTTCCTGCCCCCACAGAAAACCGAACGTCCGGTCACTTCCTGATTTCCCGGCGCTTCCCCGCGCCGTCTCTTCCATTCCCTGGATAGCGGACATATGCCCGCGGTCTTTCTGTCTTTCTTAGTTCTTTTTTGCCATATCGATTTTGTGATCATGCGGTGCCGGCTGGCCTGGATTCTGTGCCGGCTGGTTGTAGTCGTCAGCTGGTTCTCTGAAGTCCTGCATGGTCTGCGAAGGAGCTGCTGTGTATTCGGTGTATCCGGACTCGGCGGCTGCTTCGGCTGCCTGCTGGGCCTGCTGTGCCATATCAGGCATCAGCGTATTCAGAGCGAGGTTGATGCTTTCTGCTTCTTCGGCGGAAAGTGCTTCGCGGCACTGGCCGTTCGTGACTTTCTTAGCGTAGATACGGGATGCATCGTGGCCTGCCAGAGAGGAAAGGATGAAGCCGTTGTTCTTCCCGTCAAGGATTGTCAGGGAGAAGGAAAGCTTGTCTCCTGTGTCATCGAAAGCGTCGTAGCGCACAAGGCCTGTCTTCTGGAAAGACTGGAGCTGCATATTCGCAAGGAGTTCCTGCTGGTGCAGCATGTTCTCGGAGGACGCGATCATTTCACGAAGCTCTCTCACTTCTGTGGAAAGCTTCACTTCGATCGAGCCGCCTTCAGCGCTCTTCATGAAATACATGTACTTGCGGTACAGGCGGTTCAGCTTGTTCCTCAGAAGGAAGAACTCGAGGACGAGCACAATCAGGAGGACTGCCAGCACGCCGGCGACCACATACATTACTATTGTCTGGTTTATCATTTACTACTCTTCTCCACTCGTATTTTCGGATTTTTGTTTGAGAATATTCGTTATCATAGCGAATTCATCATCATTTTTGAAGGAAATCATGATGGTTCCGCTGTGGGCTTTTCTGCCTTTCCCTGTCTTGATGGAAACATGGGTGCCCACAGAGAGCGTCAGCGATTCTTCGAGGCTCTTGAGGTAAGCAGAGACCTGCTCATCCTTCTTCGGCTTCACTTTTCCCGGTTTCGTTTCACTGGTGAGCTTTTCGACCTCGCGGGCGGACAGTCCGTCCTTCACGATGCGCCTTGCCAGGCTGATCTGCTCGGCAGGGGTTTTCAGCGAAAGGAGCGGCCTTACCTGACCGGCTGTCAGTTTCCTTTCGGAAAGCATATCTTTCACTTCGTCTGGAAGGTCCATGAGACGCAGCGTATTGGCTACATGCGAACGGCTCTTGCCCACGCTTTCGGCGAGCTCTTCCTGCGTCAGCTCGTACGATTTCATGATTGTCTCATAGGCCGAGGCTTCTTCCACAGGATTCAGGTCCTCACGCTGGAGGTTTTCGATCAGTGCGGCTTCCGCCATCATCTTGTCGTCATACTGCGTAATGATTGCCGGGATGACAGAGAGCCCTGCCATCTTTGCCGCGCGGAAACGTCTTTCGCCGGCGACCAGCTCATACTCGAATTCGCCGTCCGTATCTTTGTAGCGGACCGTGACCGGCTGGATCAGACCCTTTTCCTTGATGGAATCAGCAAGACCCTTCAGAGCTTCATCGTCGAAATCACGGCGCGGCTGCCAGGGATTCGGATGGATTTTAGCAAGTTCGAGATCGATGACCTTGCCCTTCTCGTCCAGAGTTTCCCCCAGAAGAGAACCCAGTCCACGTCCCAGTTTCTGTCTCTTAGTCACGTCTTACTACCTCCCGGCTCAGTTTCTTATATGCCTCAGCCCCCTTGGACTTGGGCGCGTACGTCAGGATCGGTTCGCCGAAGCTCGGCGCCTCGGAAAGCTTTACGGTCCTCGGGATCACCGTCCTGAATACTTTGGATCCGAAATACTTCTTCACTTCCTCAGCCACCTGCAGCGACAGGTTCGTTCTTCCGTCGAACATCGTCAGAAGAATACCGAGGATATGAAGCGATGGATTCAGCTTCCTGGACACCACCTGCACCGTCTTTACCAGCTGGGAAAGACCTTCCAGCGCGTAGAACTCCGCCTGGATCGGGATGATGATGGAATCGGAAGCCACAAGGGCATTCAATGTCAGAAGACCCAGGGAAGGCGGGCAGTCGATCAGGATGTAATCGTAGGAATCCTTGATTGCGGCAAGCTTCTTTCTCAGAAGAAATTCCCTCTCAGGGAGCCCTGCGATCTCGATTTCCGCCCCGGCAAGATCGATAGAAGAAGGAAGCAGCCACAGCTTCTTCACCGCTGTCTTCACAGCGGCCTCCTTCGCATCCGCATCATCCAGCAGCACATCATAGAGATCCTTGCCGAACTTCACGTCCTTGCTGAGCCCGCTGGTGGAATTGCCCTGCGCGTCCTCGTCGATGAGAAGAGTCTTATGTCCTTTGTCGGCCAGTTCCGCCGCCAGATTCACAGCCGTCGTTGTTTTTCCGACCCCGCCCTTCTGGTTAATGATGCTGATGATCTTGCCCATATTTTCCTTCCTTTCACAGATAGTCGCTATTATTATACCATATTTCACTGTCAATATAAGAAATGTTTCACGTGAAACATTTTTGAAAAAATCCGTGAAACTTGCGATGGAATCACATCTTTCCCTATTTCCTGCAAAACATTCCAAAAAACTTTATCCGAATTTATACATAATTTTTGCTTTTCTAATGCATGTTAAATATTGACATTTTCATTCATCTTTGCTACGCTTTATAGAAATAATTCTATTCTTTAATTCATGGAGTCAAAATGGAACAAATTTATTTAGATACCGCAAGAATTCTGAAAGCTATTTCCGATCCGAAACGTCTCAAAATCGTAGACATGTTATCCTGCAAGGAACAGTGCGCCAACAAACTGCAGCAGGCATTCGCCATCACGCAGCCGACACTCTCCCACGATATGAAAGTCCTCGTCGAATCCGGACTCATCATCGACAGAAGAGACGGCAAGAACATTTTCTATTCCCTGAACCCCGCAGCCATGGAAGAACTCTGCGCCATCATGGGAGAAATCTGCCAGAAGAAAATGCACTGCATCCGTGAACACGGAAGACACGAAGAACAGGGCATGATGGAAAACCCGGAAGCAAAGAACGACGTGCGCGAAATCACTGAATAAAACCACGGTGTTCCGTAATAATTTTTTTATAATACGTATAAACGGATTATTTTAACTAGTAATCTTCTGATTATCCTTCAAAAGTGGTACTATATATAAGTAATGGCAAGCATTTTGCTGTATATTGGTCGTAGAGGTGATAAACATGGCAGAAGTAACTGAAAAAAGCATCATTGTAAATGGCGTAGACAAATATCTCGTATCCGAACTGAAACGTGTATACGGTTCCGTTGAATACCAGGGCGCAGAATACGTATTCCTCCAGTTCCCGATCGTAGGCGACACCGTAAGAGAATACCGCCCGGACAGCTACACCACCGCTGTAGAACTCGGCGATGAAATTTGCGAAGGACAGACCTTCCACTATCACGTTACACTGACGTACGATGGACACGTCAGAGAAGTCGCTTATCTCGGACTCGACGATTTCGGCAACCCCGACACCGTTGATATCGAATAATCCTCAACAAAAAGAAGGATGTGTGCGAAAGTGCACATCCTTTTTGCGTGGGATGAATGAATTCCATTTCCGAAGAATACTCGCCTTCCCAGACGGGGAAGGTGCCCGAAGGGCGGATAGGGTTGATTACCACGAGCAAAGCGAGGTCGTATGGTTTTCCATAAGGCAAAGCCTTGGTTTAAGGGTGTTTGACCTTACCTCGTAGAGGAAGGTACGGCCGGAGGCCGGTAATGAAGTTAATTACCCACGGACGAAGTCCGGCTTTATGGTGTTTCTTCGAACGAAGTGAGGTTTAAGGGTGTTAACCTTGCTCCGAAAGGAGAAGGTGTCGCCGAAGGCGACGGATGAGATGTAGTTCCTCTCGCGCAGCGAGGTTTTGCGGTTTTCCTCAAGGCCTCAGCCTTGGTTTAAGGGTGTCAGAGCTCGCCCCGTAGGGGGAGCTGGCGCGGATGCGCCTGAGGAGGTTCATTTCTGCGAGCGAAGCGAGGTTTTATGGTTTTCAGTTAATGCAAATATATAAACATGTTAGTTAATCCTCTAATCGAATACCCACGCAAAAAAGGCTGTGAAGAAATGATTGCACATTTCGTCACAGCCTTTTATTTATCATTTATTTTCTCAGACCATTTCTATTCCCCATCCACTCTCTTCAGCCTGAGTCCGGGAAGGATCAGGAGGACGCTCACGATGAGACCCGCGAAGAGGGAATCAATCGGAAGATGAAGAACGACGGCGAGGATGGCCGCCACAGTGCTCCCTGCCATGGAGAGCACCGCCCATCCCCTCTTCAAATGCCCAGGGAAGAAGACCGAAAGCGTCAGCGGAAGGAAAATGCCGCCGCCTCTAAGGCCCATGGAGAGGTAATTCCAGAAAAGGACCTGCGTTCCCCTGTTCATCGCCGCAATCACACAAGCCGCTGCCATGACAGAGAGGACAGAAATTTTTGTCAGACGGAGAAGCGCCTTGTCATCCTGTAGATGCAGGATCGGCATCAGGATATCCGTCACAAGCATCGTCCCGATTCCCAAAGACAGCCCGCCGATCGAGCTGATGAGAGACAGCACGATGCCGCCCATCGCAAGACCGCCGACCAAGAAGGACGCATGATTCGTAAAGTACGTAGGAAGCGTCAAAACAGGCACCACATTCGGATCAAAAGCGCTCATGTACATACCGACAGCCACAGACGGAAGCCCGACAGGAATGACAATCAGCGCCGCCGTGATGCAGCCGGCCGCGGCCGTAATCGGCGTATCTGCCGAGAAAATACACTGGATATACGTCTGCGTGCAAAGGACGCCGACAATCATCGAGAACAGATTCGACATCGACACCTCGAACCCGCGTCCGAAAAGATCCAGATGAGACGGAGGAATTGCCACGGACGAAGAAGCCAGCACCTCATATGCTTCGAAACCGCAGACGAAAAGGGAAAGCCAGATGACAGCCATCTTGAGGATGCCCCCGATGGCCGCACTCTTCATCCCGCCAAAAAACGTATACGCCGCGACAAGCGTCATCAGGATGATTGCCGCTGGAAGCTCGCCCACGCCGAAGATCGAGGAAATGATTTCCATCCCGGGCAGGCAGCTCGCCACCGCCGAAAGAAGAATCCCTATCGAAGAAATCACCGAAGACAGACGCTCCGCCCGCCTCCCGTAATGCATCCCCAGAAACTGCGGAATCGTAGAAAGCCCCGTCGAGCGCATTTTCTGTGCATAGAAAATCCCCATCAGGATGAAAGCAATCCCGCTTCCCAGAGTGAACCACCATGCCGAAAGCCCCACACTGTACGCCAGCTGCGCCGTACCCACCGTCGCACCGCCGCCGACCACCGTCCCGGCAATCCCGCCGGCCACCATGGGCACCCCGGCACTCCTTCCGCCGACACTGTATCCCTCAGCCGACCTGACCTTGCGCGACTGAAAAATTCCCACACCGATGACAAAAGCCACCGTCAAAAGCATCACGGCCATCAAAGGCCACGTCATATGCATGGTCATTCCCCCTTAAGAAAATAATTATTCCCATTATAGCAAAAAAAGAGACAGCATTTCTTGAGAAATCTGCAACGCCTAAGGAAAATGGAAATGAAGGAATGAGACAGGTATAATAAAACAAAAGAAAATGCAAAAAGAAAGGAACAACTATGATCAAAGCCGTCATTTTTGATATGGATGGAACCATCCTCGATACCATCACCGACATCACCACCGCCTCCAACAACGCCCTCGAAGCCATGGGCCTTCCCCACCACTTCACCAGAGACGAAGTCAAACTCTGCTTTGGAAGCGGCATCCACGACGACATCGCAAAAATCATCGCTCTTGCCAGAGGCTGCCAGGGTCAGGACCTCATCGACCTCTGCGAAACCATCCCCGCTTCCCGCTATGCCGTCACCGAAGAAGAAATCCAGAAATGCCGCGCCATCTTCTCCGACCTCTATCCAAGAAACCACAGAAAAACCAGCCCCTACGAAGGCATCCCCGAGCTCCTCAAAAAACTGAGAGAAAAAGGAATCAAAACAGCCGTAGCCTCCAACAAAGACGAAGCTCCTGTCAAAAAACTCACGGAAATGTACCTTAAAGGCCTTTTTGACGTCGTCAAAGGAAACAAACCGGATATCCACCGAAAACCCGCTCCAGGCATGATCAATGCAATCCTGAGCGATCTTTCCCTCACACCCGAGGATGCCATCTACGTCGGAGACACAGAAGTGGACATAGAAACAGCCAGAAACTCCCACCTCCCCTGCCTCTCCGTCACCTGGGGCTTCCGCCCCGAAACCTTCCTCAGAGCCAGAGGAGGAAAACACTTCGTGAACCATCCCTTGGAAATACTGGATTTCGTGGAAAAAGAATAAAAAAAGGAACCCCGCAGCATAAGCGATGCTGCGGGGTATTTTGATTTGGGAGGATTTGGGAAGAAGGGCCGTAGGCCGATCTTAACCTTGCCCTGGAAGGGAAGGTGTCTCATATACCAGTTGTCGGTAATGGTAATGCTATAAATGGCGCATAAATTAGTGTATGAGACGGATGAGTTGCATTTCCACGGACGAAGTCCGGTTGTGCGGTTTTGTGAGTAACGCTCACAACGAAAAAAGGACTCTCGATGAGCCCTTTTTTCGTATCTTCGTATCTTTTCTCTTTTATCAATTTCCAAATCTTACTTATGTTCAAAGATATCGACTCTTCTGTCGCCTTCGTTCTTGCCTGTGGAGCCTTCGGAGCCTTTGACCATTTCTACGAGTTTGGAAGCGTCAACGCCTTTGGAGACGGCATAGTCTCTGACAGCTTTGATGCGTCTGGATGCGAGGTTTTCGTTGTAGTCAGCGGAGCCTGTGGCATCGGTGCGGCCTACGAGTTTGAAGACGTGGCCTGTTTCCTTGGCTTCTTTGACGAATGCATCGAGGTTGATTTTCTGTGCCGGGATGATGTCGGAGGAGTCTTCGTTGAAGAGGACGCTATTGAAATAGTAGTCGTTTTCCGGTGCTGCGACTGGTGTATCAGCCGGGACCTGGACGGTCGTTTCTGCGCCGGCATTGTTTGTAGTGGTGACTACGGCTGCCGGGGTTTCGGATTTCTGGACAGTGGATACTGTGGATACTCTTTCTTCCTGGTTGGCTCTTGCATAAGCGGAGTCGTCGATCATGCCATTTGTTCCGGTGCCGTATTCATTGGAGCCGCCGAAGCGGTAGGATACGCCTGCCATGAAGCCTTTATAGGAGACGTTGTTGTCGTCATTTCCTTTGGTATTCAGGTAATGGTAGCCTGCGTTCAGGTCAAGGTCTTCATCGATAGCGAGGTCGACGCCTGCTTCCCACATGGTGGTCTGCTCGGTGCCGAGGGCGCCTTTGGCATAGACGTCAAGGCCGTCGGTCAGCGGATGACGGGCAATGAGGCCTAACTGGGCTACGTTGTTTGTACGGTCGGAAGAGCCGAATACGCGGTCCGGGAAGTCGGACATATGGATGCGGTTCCAGCCGCCGAAGGCTGCCACTTCCGGATTGATGGAGTAGAGAGCATTCAGTTCGTTCATATTTCCGCCGGTGTGGTCGGTGGAAAGGCCGGTGTACTGGTACTGAGCAGCCCATTTGTCATTGATGCCGTATGTCAGGCCGCCGGTGAAGTTCCATTCGCCGTCGGATTTATAGCCATTGGATTTCGCGGATGCGTCCCACATGCCTACGTTGATTTCAGTCTGTCCCTTCTGGTACGTCGTCAGAGGAGATGCGTATGCTGCGCTGGAAACTGCTGCCAGTGCGATCATAGCCGCAATAATTTTCTTCATAAGTTTCACCTCTCGCAATCAATCATTTCAATAATTTCAAAGTTTCTATTCCTAGTATCTATTCCATTATACCATAATGAAAAGAAGCGGTTAAGGACGTGATTCTTCTTATCCTCCTTCCGCTTCTTTTTTATGGCCTGCCTTAATTTGTACCTGCGGTAAAATGAGCGTTTCTGCTTCCTTCTTATCAAGGAAATCAGAAATACGCTGCTATTTTATGCGTTTCTTTTATTACTTGTCAGAGGGGAGCATCATGTCCTGCATTTCCTCGATCATGCCGACGGAGCCGCTTTCAATCAGCTTCCTGAATTCTTCGAGCTGATCCTTGATTTCCTTCGACATTTCAGGGAACTTCGGCGCGATGTCCTTCAGTGCCTTGATGACGATCTGGGCGACGACGTAGCGAGTGTACCATTTCTGGTCAGCCGGGACGATGTACCATGGCGCCTCTTTCAGGGAGGTTTCGGAAATCATTTCGCTGTACAGTTCCTGGTAACGGTCCCAGTAGCGGCGTTCGTTGATATCTGCCATGGAAAATTTCCAGTTCTTCTGCTTGTTGAGGATTCGTTCGGCCAGGCGGTCGCGCTGTTCATCCTTCGATACGTGCAGGAAAATCTTGACGATTGGGAAGCCGTTTTCATTCAGGTACGTTTCCCAGTCGCGGATCTGACGGTAGCGTATATCCCAGATATCCTTGCTGATGAGGTTCTTCGGCATCTTGCCCTGCTCGATCAGATTATGGACGCGGGAAACGATGACGTCTTCATAGTGGGAACGGTTGAATACGCCGATATCCCCGCGGCGTGGAAGGGCTTTGTTAATGCGCCACATGTAATCGTGGTCCTTTTCCTCTTCGGTCGGCTGCTTGAAGGAAACGACGTGGACCCCGTTCGGATCGAGATGAGAGAATACGTGCTTGATTGTGCTGTCCTTGCCGGCAGCGTCCATCGCCTGCAGGACGATGATGAGCCCGTAAGTGCTCTGCGCGAAAAGCTTCGCCTGCAACAGGCTGATTTCATCAAGTGCCTGCGGGAATGCATAGTTCTTCACGGCACTCTTGTCCACATCCTGATCGCAGTACGTGGCGAACTTCTTAAGGTTGATCGTATCGCCTTCCTTGACGCGGTATCTATCGATGTCAATTTTTATTTTCGCATCCTTGTAGTCTTTTACGTCTTTGATTTCTTTGACATCATTTACTTCGGTCTTTCCTTTTGTCTCGTTCTCCATGACAGGTTTCCCCTTTACATTTTATTTTGTTGTTTTAGTTTTCCTTGTTTTCCTTCGATGCCTTCTCGGAAAGCGTCGTCTGGATTTCTGCCAGTTCCTTCACGTCCACCTGGGCGATGAGCTTCTTGAACGTTTCCAGCTGCTTCTGTACTTCCGGATCCAGCTTCGGGAACTGCGGATCGATTTTCTTCAGCGCCTGCAGCGTGATGAGGGCGACGATGTAGCGGGTGTACCACTTCTGGTCTGCCGGTATGATGAACCATGGCGAAATGTCTTTCGACGTCTTCGAAATCATTTCCTCATACAGCTCCTGATAGCGGTCCCAGTACTGCCTTTCATTGATATCCGACATCGAGAATTTCCAGTTTTTCTGCTGGTTCACGATACGGTCGATCAGGCGCTTCTGCTGCTCTTCCTTCGATACATGGAGGAAAATCTTGATCATCATGAACCCGTTCTGACGAAGGTACTTCTCCCAGTTATTGATCTGCTCGTAGCGTTCTTCCCAGATATTCTTATTCACCAGATTCTGTGGCAGCTGGCCCTGATGGACCAGGTCATGGATGCGCGTCACGATGACATCCTCATACTGCGAACGGTTGAAAATCCCGATATCCCCGCGTTCCGGCAGCGCCTTATTGATACGCCACATGTAATCGTGGTCTTTTTCCTCCGTAGTCGGCTGCTTGAAGGAAACCACCTTCACACCGCCAGGATTCAAACTTGCAAAGACATGATTGATCGTACCGTCCTTGCCGGCCGCATCCATCGCCTGGAGCACGACCACGAGCCCGTACGTATTCTGCGCGTACAATTTCTCCTGCAGATCCTTGAGCTTTTCGATCACCTGCGGGAAATACAGATTCTTCACCTGAGACTTGTCTATAGAAACATCGCACTTCGTGCTATATTTCTTCAGATTAACCTTTTCGCCTTCCTTGACCATGTAACGGGTAACGTCTACCTTGCCGTCCTTGATTTCATCAGCCAAAGGAAATCCCCCCTTTCGGAATTCATTCCAACAAATGCATATATATATTATAATTCATAACATAGAAAGAGTTAATAGAATCTAAACGAATTATAATAAATTAGAATAAGACAATTGTTTTCCATACCTTTCGGTAAACCTTGTGCCAAATGCGGAAAGTCATAATCCGGGAAATTTATAGTATAATGGAAGAAAGAAATCATCAAAGGAGGGCATCATGGAAGAAAACCATAAAGACAAAGGCAAACGATATAAAGTCATGGCCGGCATCGACCAGGTCTTCTCCGACTCCTTCACCAGCAAGAAAATTTTCGGAAATGACGGCTTCCAGTTCTTCCTCTTCCAGAAACGGTGGAAGAACATCGTCGGCGACATGCTCGCCAAGGAATCCTACATCAAAAGCTGGAAAGACGACACCCTGGTCATCGCCGTCACGAACTCCGTCTTCCTCCAGCACCTCTTCATGATGAAAGGCGACCTTTTGAAACGCCTCTCCGAAGACGAATTCGGGAAACGATTCAAAGACATCCGCTTCATCGCAGGCCCCAGGCAGAAAAAGGAAAAAGCCTACTCGACTTTGGATCCCGTCAACCATAAAATCGAAGAAGAGCAGAAAATGTACAGCCAGGACCTCAACGAAGGCGAGGAAAAATGGATTGAAAACTGGGTCGAAGGCCACGTCGGAAACGACAAACTGAAGCAGCCCTTCCAGGACCTCATGACAGAAGTCCTCAAAATCAGGAAAGGCGAAGCCGCCGCCGGCTACAAACCCTGCGCCTGGTGCGGAGCTCTCTTCGACCAGAAGGACAAGAACCAGAAACTCTGCCCCAACTGTCAGAGAATCTTCGACAGGAATATCAAACACAGAGCCGTCCTCCTCCTCAAGAAATACCCCCACTACACCTTCCAGCAAGTCCGCTCCATCATCGGCTGCGGCTACAGCGAATACGAAGAAGCCAGAGATATCCTCATCCACAGATACAAAGAAAACATATTCCAGAAACACAGCGGAGCCGAAGAAAAAAGAAAACTCCTCGCCCTCCTCATCCACAAACCCATCAACGAAATCTCAGAACAGGAAGCAGAAAACATCCTCCAGCACATGCCTGAGAAAAAATGGGACTGAAAAAAAAATCAAGGAGCTATGACAAAATGTACAATCATCTCGTCACAGCTCCTTTTTTTATTGGGATATTTCATTAACGGATTATCTAACAAATGTATTTATTGGTTCTGTCTGAAAACCTCAAAACCTCGCTTTGCTCGAGAACTACTGTATTCCCTGTCTTCGCCAGGACCTTCTCCTTCGGAGCAAGGTTAACACCCTTAAACCTCGCTTCGCTCGAGAAAAGGAAGAAGCAACGTTTTAACGGATTTTGTCACAGCCCCTTTCAATTGTTTCACGTGAAACAATTTTTAGAAAAGAGGAAGCAAAATGTTTCACGTGAAACATTTTTGGGATGGATAAAGGGAGGAAGAAAAAGGGAAACAGCACCAGCGGCAAAAGCTGTCCCCGTTAGGGGAAAGCTTTTGCCGAGCCTGCGAGGCGAAAGGGGTTCATTTAATCCTTCTATCTCAGCAGCCTTGATTTGAAGGAAGAAAAGCAAAACCCGTACAACCTCGCTCTGCTCGAAGAACCTTTTTGTATTTTAAAACTCAATGAATACTGCACCCCTTTCCTGGCAACAGTTAAAAGATTGGCCGGTACTCCTTCCCCGCTGGGGCAGGTCAAAGTCCTCCGCTTCGTTACTGATGGATAATATCGAATGAGCGTTTTACAGTTTTCATTTATAATATCGGAACTCGTCGGTACGAAAGGTTTTAACCTGCCCGTCGGGGTGGATCCAGACTATCCTTGATACTGACGCTGGTGAAAGGGGTGAAGTTCCACGCGGTTTTATCGCGGTTTTCTGGTGTCGTTAGCGTAGTCTGACAACGAAAAAAGGACTCTCGATGAGTCCTTTTTTCGTACCCTTATACTCTTCTATCTTTCCCTCATTCCTTCCCCACTTCGATAATCTTCGCCTTATGGTCGAAGGGCACGTCGGTGCCTGTGACCATGGTCTGGATATTTCTTGTTTCGAGGAAGTTCATGAGGGCTTTTCTTCTTTTGCTGTCCAGCTCGCTTCCGATGTCGTCCAAAAGGAGGACGGGGTATTCGCTGGTTTCTTCTTTGATGTATTCCATCTCGGAGAGTTTCATGGCGAGGATGGCTGTCCGCTGCTGGCCCTGGGAGCCGTAGATGGAGATGTCCATGCCGTTCATGAAGAAGGTAAGGTCGTCTCTGTGCGGGCCTACGGAGGTGTGGCAGAATTTGGCGTCTTCTTCGCGGTAGGCAGCGAGGCGTTCGAGAAACCATTCTTCGTCGAATCTCGGCTCGTCGGATCCGGCTTGTTTGTAGCGGATTTCGAGGTTTTCCCTGTTTCCTGTAAGGGCGGATTCCATATCGGGGACGGTACCGTTCATCTTTTTCACGGTTTCAAGGCGTTTCCTCACGATGTAGGCGGCGCATTTCCCGATCTGTTCGTCCCAGATGTCGGTATCCGGGATGATGCCTGTCATCCTGGCGTTCCTGAAGGCTGCGTTTCTTTGCTGGACGGCTCTGGTGTAGCGGAGGAGTTCGGCATAGTAGCGCGGGGAGACCTGGGAGATTTCCATATCAAGGAAGCGCCTCCTGAAAACGGGGGCGCCTTTGATGAGCTGGAGTTCGTCAGGGGTGAAGATGACGGTGCGGAAGAGGCCCATGAGGTCTTTTTTACGGACAGGGTTGTCGTTGAAGAAGATTTTCTTGCCCTGGTTCCTCGTCAGTTTCACTTTGATGGTATGCGAGACGTCGCGGATGGTGAAGTCGAGGAGGATGGTTCCTTCCTCGTCCCCCAGCCGGATCATTTCGTTGTCGTTTCCCGTGCGGAAGGATTTCCCTATGGAGGCGTAATAGACCGCCTCGATCAGGTTCGTCTTCCCGCTGCCGTTTTCGCCCGTGAAGATAGTGAGTCCTTCATCCGGCAGGATGGTCGTATCCTCCATATTGCGGATCTGGATCAGCCGGAATTTCACGCACTTCATGGCTAGGCTCCGGTCAGCTTGTATTCGTCGCCGTCGATCTTGAGCATGTCTCCGGCGCGAAGCTTCTTTCTCTTTTCGGTGACCTTCTTTCCGTTCAGTGTGATCTTGTGCGCTTCAAGGTAGGCTCCGGTCTCCCCGCCCGAGCTGATCCGGTCCGTCTTTTTCAGGAACTGGTCAAGCTGGATGAAGTCTCCGTAAATCTGTATTTCTTCCATTAGTTTCTTCCTCTCATCGGGGTGACGACGTAGCGGTATGTCTTGTCGTCCTGCTGTTCCACGAGCATCGGGCCGCTCTTCAGGAGATGCAGCGTGATTGTTTCGCCCTTGGAATGCTTCAATATATCCTCTATATAACTGCAGTTGAATGTGATGTCGATATCATCGCCTTCAAGCTTGACGGGGATCGACGTATCGGAGCGTCCGATTTCCGGATCTTCTTCGAAGACTTCGAGCACGCCCTGCTTGAAATGGAAATTGATCGTATTGTAGTTCACGTCGCGGGAAATCGGGCTGACAAAGCGGACGGCTTCGGCAAAGTCGTGGAGATTCAGTTCCGCATGGGCATCAAAGGACTGCGGGATGACTCTCTGGTATTCCGGATATTCGCCGTTGATCAGGTTGCTGATAAAGTACGTGCTGCCGATGGTGAATGCGACATGGTTCTTGGACCAGGAAATTTCCATCTTTTCCTCTTCCCCGTCCGGCAAAAGGCGGATGACGTCGGAAAGGATGCCGGCAGGAACGATGATTCTGCCAGCGGCTGTGGCCGGTTCATCCAGGGAGATTTCCTTGGTAGCCAGGCGGTGCGTGTTGGTAGCGGCCATGGCGAAGAGAGAATCATGGATTTCAAAAAGTACGCCTGTAAAGAAAGGCTTCTGTTTATCAGTGGCTGCTGCAAACTGGACGAGGCTGACCATGTCAGCGAAATCCTTGCAGCGGATGACTGCATGATTCTGATGATCCATTTCCTCGACTTCCGGGAAATCCTGGGAATTTCTGACAGGGAACTTCGAGAAGTAGGATCCGCTCTTAAAGGAAACGGTATTTTCTCCTTTACCCATTTCCATGACGATATCCCCTGATGGCATCCTGCGAAGTGTACTCTGCAGCTGGGGCGCAGCAATGACTGCAACGCCGTCTTCAAAAATGTCTGCGCTACAGGTCGTTTTTATGCCGATTGTGTAATCGTTTGCCTGGAATTCGACAATGCCATTGGCAGCAGAAATGAAAAAGCCATTGTTGGTGTTGGAATTGATTTTTGTCTGTGCTGCGCGCTGGACTCGGTCGAGGGCGCTCGTCAGCTCGTTTTTGTTGAATGTGACCTTCATGGCAGCTCCTTAATAAATATGACTGATAATATAAGAGAGTAGTAGCAGGCGTAGTAGTACGCTGTGAATAAGTGAATAACTTTGTGACTATCTAGATTTTATCGATTTTGAGCCTTTGTGAAAACCCGGTGAATAACTTTTTTTCTTCTTCACACATTTCACAGATTTCCGGGGGTCTGGATTTATCCACAGTTTATGCACTGTTTTTTACCCTCTGCGACCCGTGTTTCTTCACAATACTTTATATAGAGGCAGCTCTTACCTTTTCAGCTGCTTGGTAAGTTCATCGATGACGGCCTTCGTGCTCTGATCGCGTTTGATTTCCTTTTCCACGCGTTCGCAGGCATAGACGACTGTCGTGTGATCCTTTCTTTTGAACTTGTCACGGAGTGCCGGGAAAGAAATGCCCGGGATCAGGTTTCTGGCCAGGTACATGGAAATCTGTCTTGGAACGACATATTTTTTCGGACGCGCATTGCTGAGGACCTGTTCCTTCGTCACGCCGTAGCGGTCGCAGACTTTGTCGATGATGATATCGACCGTCAGCGTATTGCCGCCGTCGAGCGGGATCTTGTCTTTCAGTGCTTCCATGGCAAAAGGCAGTGTGATCGGCTTCTCTTTGATGCGGGCTATCATGACCAGGCTGTTGAAAGCGCCTTCCAGCTCACGGACATTCGTATTGATGTGGCTTGCAATGTAATCGACGACTTCATCCGGCAGATTGATACCCTGCTTTTCAGCGCGGTTCTTCAGGATGATGCTGCAGATTTCATAGTCAGGCGGGGAAATCGGAGCGACAAGGCCGCTCGAGAAACGGCTCTGCAGGCGGTCTTCGAGCTTTTCAATATCCGATGGCGTACGGTCGCTCGTCATGATGATGTTCTTCTTCTTGTCGAAGAGTTCATTGAACGTGTTGAAGATTTCCATCTTCGTCGAGTCCCTCGAGCCGAAGAACTGGACATCGTCAATCAGAAGGAAGTCCGGATTTCTGTACTTCTGGCGGAAGTCATTCGTCGCATGGCGCTGGATGGCATCGATCAGCTCATTCGTGAACGTTTCACTGGACACGAAAAGAACGGAAAGCTCCGGCTTGTATTCATGGATGTAATTGCAGATCGCATGCAGAAGATGCGTCTTGCCAAGGCCGGATGGGCCGTAAATGAAGAGCGGATTCATATTTGTATCCGTCAGCTTTGGATTGACCGCAGCCTGTGCGACGGCCAGGGCCGCCGAATACGCTACGTCATTGCACCCGCCGTGGACGAATGTCTCGAACGTGTACTCCTCATTGATGGGATTTGACTGGAAAACCTTCGCTTTTTTCGCTTCCGGCTTCTTCGGTTCTTCGAAAAGGGAGCCCTGAGCGACATCCTGGATGCTCGGAAGAGCGACCTCGTCGGCCGACTTCGGCTTCAGATTTGTGAAATCCGGAGGCGCTGCTTCTTCCGGGAACGGATCGGCTGCCTTGCTTTCCATCACGGGAGCAGGCTCATTCCCTTCCGGAAATGGCGAAGGTGTGCCCCCTTCGGGGAACGGTGCCGGAGAAGGAGCAGGCGGCACAACATTGCGGGCCTTTTCCCTTTCCATATCCTTGGCAGGAGCATGGGCGGAAACGGGACCCGGGCCGTCATTCGGCGTTATTTTTGGAGGACGGTAGTTATCTACTTGTATTGTGATCTGCTGATTCTTCGTTTTAAGAATGTAACTCTCCAGTTTTCTGGAATACACATTGGCCAGCCATGCGACCTGGTACTTCGGCAGTGTGTGGTCCGTGGAAATCGTCAGTACCGAGCCTGAAAGTGAGACAGGGTACAAGTGAAGTTCAAACATTTCTGAATACTCGGAATCATTCGACTTAATATAAGTAACTAAATCCTCCCAGAGTGAAAATAGATCCATATAAAAACCTCATATGTTGACAGTTGTGATTAACCTTGTGAAAAAAATGTGAATTCTGGTGAATAAATCAAGAAGTAAAAGTCCGATCAATTCGATATTATCGAAGGAAAATGCACTTGAACAACTCTGTGCAAAAGTGATTAACCTTGTGAATAACTTTATTCTATCATCTATCGGCTCCCTTGTACATTCACAAGATATAGAGAAAAAAGAATATGACAGTACCATAAATTGTGCCTCCTAAGGCGAACATTTAGTCGCAAAAGTCCGAAAAATCTCGCTGCTGCAAGCGATTTCCCTACTTATTAAGGTATAAATTTACAAAGCAGTAAGAAAGCTGTTATACTGGCAGTGAATGCCTCCCCTCCGAGTCACAAACTGCTGCGGGAGATAAGTCAGCGAAAGGAAAGAAGTCATGAAACGTCCACAGAAAGTCACCCGGGAAGACAGGCTGAGCCAGTACGCCCGCAAGATGTACGAAAAAGAAAAAATCGGGAAACAATGGGAAGAAGAACTCCCGGAAGACAAGAAAAAGAACGGAAAGAAAATCAGGACCATCCTGAACCGCCGCCTCCGTCATGACAAAAACCTTGAAGTACCCGCTGACGGCGGCGCTTACAGGAAGGAAGCGGAGTGGAGAGAATAACTCCGCAAGCAAGGAGGAAAAAATGGATAAAGACAGAATACTCGCACTGGACACGGAAACCACCGGAGTCGGCCCCAATGCCGAGATCCTGCAGCTCTCCGTCATTGACGGCGAAGGCGCTGTGCGGATGAATCAATATTTCCGTCCGAAGAAAAACTCGTCATGGCCCGAAGCCGAGAAAGTGAACCACATCTCCCCTGCCATGGTTAGCAAATGTCCCTTCATCCTCGACCATAAGGAAGAAATCCAGGAAATGCTCGGCAATGCAGAGACCATCGTCGGATACAACCTTCCCTTCGACGTGCAGATGCTCCTCCAGAGCGGCCTTACCCTGCCCGATCCAAAGAAAACCATCTACATCGACATCATGCCCCCCTTCTCCGAAAAATACGGCGAACGCGATCCCTTCACAGGAAACATCCGCTGGCAGAAACTCATCACGTGCGCCAAACACTACGGCTACGACGGAGAAGGCTGGCACGACAGCCTCGCCGACACGAAAGCGACCATCTACTGCTTCTGGAAAATGATCGAAGACGGGACCCTGAAGCTCGATAAAAAAGCAGAAGAAAGAAGCGTGAAAATAGCCTTGGGCAATACAAGACAGAAAAAGAAATACTACGTCGTCAAACGCGGCAGGAACCCCGGCGTCTACTACACCTGGGACGACTGCAAGAAAGAAGTCCAGGGCTTCAACGGCGCCGTTTACAAAAGCTTCGTCACCAAGGAAGATGCCGAAGCATGGTACGGAAAACCCGTCAAAGAAGCACCGAAAATCGTAAAACCCGCCGGCACGGCTGCTTCTGCCGGAGCACCCGCTGCGGCGAAATCCTCGGCAAAAGGAGCCAAGGACATCGCAGAAGCAGAAAAGACATTCCCGGCCAAAGCCAAGAAACTCGGACCAGCCTTGAAAGCCGGCTTCAGAGTCCCTGATACCCTCACCATCTACACCGACGGCTCCTGCCTCTCCAACCCGGACGGCCCCGGAGGCTTCGCTGCCGTATTCCTCACAGAAGAAGGAGAAGCCTTCCTCCACCTGACCGGCGGCGAACCAGGCACCACCAACAACAGAATGGAACTCCGCGCTGCCTACGAAGCCCTCAAATGGATCAGCCAGGACGGCAAGAGAAGACAAATCACCTTCTGCACCGACAGCAAGTACCTCCAGAGAGCCATCACCCAGAGATGGCTGAACAACTGGAAAAGAAACGGCTGGATCACAACCAAAGGCACCCCCGTCCTGAACCAGGACCTCTGGAAAGGAATAGACGCCTTCCTCACCTCCCACGCCCTTTCCTTCGAATGGACAAAAGGCCACGCCGGCGCACAGTACAACGAACTCTGCGACCAGCTCGCCAAAGCCGAAGCCTCCCGCTTCCAGTAGTCCTATATAGATAATCGAAAAAAGGTATAGGAAAAATCCGGAGAAAATAAAAAAATTTTCCCGCTCTTTGAAAAAAGAGCGGGATTTTTTGATGGTGAGGGGAAGTGGAAAGAAAAAACACTTATATAATTAATATCATTGTATTATATGAAATGCCTCTTAAAATTCATATTGGCAAATTTTAAGAGGCATTTATTGAAGAAGTGTATAAACTGGCGGATTTAGAAAGTGTTTAATTTCGATTTGCAATTTTAAAAAAAGTTATCTTATATTTAAAAATGTATAGAAATGATATTTTGTTTATCTTTTAAGGGGTTGAAAATAATGATTATTCTAGCTTTCTTACTCTTTCTCTTCTGTGTGATAATGCTTTTAATATCTATCATAAAACCTAAATGGGGAACATTGGAAAAAGACCAGAGTTGAAAAGAAAACAAATTTGTTTATTTTACCTGGTGATGTGTTTTGTGTCTCTGTTTCTAATGGTTAAAGCTACTGATGCGATGTTATCGCAACAAAGTGGAATATCTGAAATGAGTAGGCAGATAAAGAATATGCTTCTAAAAATGTTTTCTGTAAAAAGTTTGGGATTTCTGTTGACGATGCAAAAAATATTGAAGCAGCATTGAATTCTATTGGTGTTGAATCAGTAACAGATGCAACTAAAGATGAAAAAGGCATGTATTCTTTAAATGTTACTGCGAAAGGTGGTTATACACCGGAGAAAGGTTATACACATTTATTTTTAGACAAAGATAATAAAGTCGAAACTATTAAATTAAAAGAAATCATTATGTATAAAGATGGACAAGCCGTACATCAACCTAGCGATTATGTATTAAGTGTTAGTGAAGAAAATCAAATGGAAAGACAAGCCAAAGAAATGGTCAAAAAGGGATTAAAGGCTCCAACAACAGCTGAATTTGATTATAAAACATTCAGATACTTTAAATTAAATGGTATTGGAACCATTATTGGAACGGTAGACTCTCAAAATAGTTTTGGAGCAATGATTCGTTCAAATTTCAAAGTTCAATTTGATTGCAATGACAATATGAAACCAATTCATATGAGTTTTGAGGGCAATGAAATATTCTAATCCTAATTGACTGATTTTATCCCATTGCATATATTTTTCTAATCTTGTAAAATATCTGTACAAGGAAAAACGGCAACGTTTTGCAGGACTCTCATTTTCGGATGGGGGTCCTGATTTTTTTATTTGGAAAATCATCCATTCCCAGCTCTTTCCCCTGAATATGGTAAGATGTAAGCAAATGGTTAATCGTTACGTGTAAAATCAGCGCTTTCCCTGGAGGGCTTATGAGCAATTTTTCTTTTCTTGTTTATCGTTCGTCGGATGAGGATGTCTCTGTCAATGCTATCGTCAAGGATGAGTCTGTCTGGCTATCGCAGAAGGCTATGGCGGAGTTGTTTGGTGTCAGCAAATCGACGATCAGCAGGCATTTGAAAAATATTTTTGATGAGGGTGAGCTATCGAAGGAAGCAACTGTTGCAAATTTTGCAACAGTTCAAATGGAAGAGATGTGAAAATCTTAAAACCACGCTTTACTCAATGTAAGTAACCCTTTTCAGCAAAAAATTTAATGTAGTAAATTAGAAAAACCAGTTGTTGCAAAAATTGCAACAACCACTCTTCAAGGAAAATAAAAAATCCAACAAAAAAGAAACCGCTCAACCCGAAGCGGTTTCTTTTTTATACCTTATATCTTTTTCCTTATTTCCTTACTTATTCTTTCCCCATGATTTCTTTGGCGATAACGTAGCCTTCGGTGTAGTTATGGCCGAGGTTGAGGCCGAAGATGTCGAACGGGTAGTCGATGCTGCCGTAGAAGTTGCCGGCGAGGTTGCCTGCGGCGTAGAGGCCCGGGATCGGGTTGTCGTCTTTATCCAGGCACTGCATCTTTTCGTTGATGACGACGCCGGAGCAGCCTACGGTGAAGCGGATGTGGCGGTGTACGCCGTAGAACGGTCCGACTTCGACGGGGCAGAGTTTTTCTGCCGGGACGCCCATTTCTGTATCTTTTCCTGCTTTGGCCATTTCGTTGTAGTGTTTGACAGTTTCAAGGAAAGCAGGGATGTCTTTGATGCGGAGCTTTTTGGCGAGTTCTTCGAGGGTGGCTGCTTTGTAGGTGTCGATGAGGTCTTTCATGACGCCTTTGTGTTCGGAGTCTTCTTCCGGCATCCAGTTCTTGAGGGATTCGAAATCGTCGACGGTCATGCCGATTTTCTTGGCTTGGTCTACGTAGCGGGAGTCGAAGATCTGGCAGTAGTGGCCGCTGTCTTCGGCGAAGGTGAGGTAGCAGTTCATGAGTTCCATGCCGACGGTTTCATCGCAGAAGCGTTTGCCGTTCAGTTTCACGCGTAGGTACGGGGCGCTCATAAGGGAGGTCGGGCCGGAATCCATGTCGTGGGCCATCTTGGTGTGGCCGACGTTTTCCATGCGGCCGCCTGCCCAGACGATCATCTTGTGGCCGTCGCCGCTTCTGCCTGTTCTCTTCAGGGCGAAGTTCGTCATATCCGGGAGGTAGTAGTCCATCATGGACTTATCATTCGCATAGTCGCCTGTGGCAACGACGACGCCTTTCCTGGCTTTGAAGAGGATGTGTTTTCCTTCATGCTCGCCGATGACGCCTGTCACTCTGCCGTCTGCGCCCTGATCGAGCATGACAGCCGGGGTTTCGTAGAAAATGTCGACGCCCTTCTTCTCAGCCAGTTTGCACATGGCCTTCATGGCAGCGCCGGTGTCGTATGGTTTCGGCCCGAAGACGCAGGTCGTGAATTCGATATGCCAGCCGGTTCTCTTCAGGAGTCCTGCATGGGCATTCGTTCCCATATCGACGACCTGGGCGCCTGCTTCCTTGCCCTTTTCAATCGTCCAGAGAACGGCCTCGCCGGATTTCTTGGCCCACATATCGAGAAGCTCCCTCTTGGCCCTGTGGCCGGAAGCAGCTTCGAGCATGGAAACGCACTTTTCCACGTCGACAGGATCGCTCTTGTCCGTCAGGATGCCTGCGCCGAAGTTTCCGCACGCAGCCGCTTCCTTTTCCTTCTGGAGAATGGCGACCTTCGCGCCCAGCTCCGCTGCCTTCAAAGCACACGGAACGCCCGGAGAACCTGCGCCGATGACGACGATGTCGTACTCCTTCGTATCCGCAATATCCGTAATCGGATCCGGCTTTTTGAAAAATGATGGAATCTCTTTCATAAGTCTGACCTCCCCTTTCTATAAAAAATGGAATAGTACTATATGGTATTATCTTTCTATATCTATTATAGTCTTTATAGAGAGGTCAATCCATGGACATAAGATAGAAATTGTCCTATTTCTTGCTTTTCAGCATACATGTTTTTTATGGAATGCAGGAAAAAGAAAAATCCTTTTTTGCGCACGAAAAAAGACAGCGGAATCCGCTGTCTTCATTGCTGGTGACCCAAGAGAGATTCGAACTCCCGACACCTTGATTCGTAGTCAAGTGCTCTATCCAGCTGAGCTATTGGGCCAAATTGGCAGGGGCAGAGGGACTCAAACCCCCAACCTACGGTTTTGGAGACCGTTGCTCTATCAATTGCGCTATGCCCCTGTGTCTCAGGTTTTCTCAACCATATGACTTAAATATAATAACAAACGGAAAGCAAAAATGCAAGGGGGTGTAAAATTATTTTTACAAAATTGCTCCAAGGCGCAGGAGAAGGGAGGAAATCCGCACATGACCGCCCCTCGGCGATTTTTTCCTTAATATTTGTTATAATATAGGAAATTTCTTTGACTCGCCTTCCCAGACGGGGAAGGTGCCTATATAAGTTCAAAACAAAACCATTGATTTTTCATTTCTCATCGCAAGCTGCCCCCAACGGAGGGAAGTGCCCGAAGGGCGAAAGGGGTGCAGTTTCTAAGAATAGGCTTGATTTCCCAGAGCTGTGCCTTGGTTATATATTTTCCTTCCTTTCGGTTTTCTGGTAATTCTTATTCGGAGGTTCTTATGGAAGAAGTGCGTGCGCCGACGGCGGAGGCGGCTCTGCGGCGGATCCTTACCACGGCGGTCCGCGAGCGCGTAAGTGATGTGCATATCGAGCCGCAGGAGTCTTTCATCCGCGTGCGTTTCAGGCGGGATGGGATTCTGTACGACCGCTTCACGATGATGCTTGCGATGAAGAAGCCGATATCCGTGCGCGCCAAGGTCGTCGGGAGCATGGACATCGCCGAGAGCCGGCTGCCGCAGGACGGGTCGTATTCGGAAACCGTGGACGGCGTTTCCTATGATTTCCGCATTTCCACGCTGCCCTCCCTCTACGGCGAGACGATCGTCATCCGCATTCTCTCCGGGAAGGTAGATTTCATAGAGAATAACCATCTCGGGATGATGGATGTCCAGGAAAAGCTTTTCATGAAGTGCCTTAGAAGGAAATCAGGGATGATTCTCACGACCGGGCCGACCGGTTCGGGAAAGACGTCGACGCTCTATGCGGCGCTCCGGCTCCTGAATGACCCTTCGGTGAATATCATCTCGATCGAGGATCCCGTGGAGTACCGGATCGAGGGCGTGACGCAGATGCAGGTGAATGAAAAAGCAGGGCTCACCTTCGAAAAAGGCCTCCGCTCGATCGTCCGCCAGGATCCGGATATTCTGATGGTCGGGGAAATCCGCGACAGGGAGACGGCGGAAATCGCCGTACATGCCGCGCTGACGGGACACCTCGTCCTGTCGACGCTTCACACGGTGAATGCAGCGTCCGCGCCGCTCCGTTTGATGGACATGGGTATCGCTCCCTACCTTCTGGCGGATTCGCTCTCCCTGATTATTTCCCAGCGCATCCCCGGGCGCCTCTGCCCGCATTGCAAAAGGAAAGTCACGCTGACGGAGGAAAAATTCGCCGACCTTTCCCTCCCGCAGGAATTTCTGGGAGAGACGGTCATGGATGCAGAAGGCTGCGAGGAATGCCATGGGAGCGGCATCGCAGGGCGAATCGGCGCCTTTGAAATGATTGAAATCGGACGGGAAGAGCGGCAGATCATCCGCGGGGGCTTCTCGGCCGACAAACTGCAGGAAAGAATGAGAGCGCAGGGCCAGCCCGATATGGGCGCGGCGGCGCTTCGCGAGCTCCGGAAAGGCTGGATTTCAGCAAGATCAGCCTCCCAGGTCATCGCGGGAGAGGACTGAGCAAATTGGATATAGAAAAACTCATGCAGACGTATCCGAATCTGACGGATGTGCACGCCACGCAGGATGAACCGCTGATGATCCGCGCAGGCGGCGCGCTGAAAAAGCTTCGCGAGACGGCTGGAGAAGATTTCTTCACGGCGCTTTTCACGTCCTACGTCAATGAAGACAGAATGACTGCATACAAAAAAGAAGGCGCGCTCGATACTGCCTTTTCCCTGGGAAATACCCGCTTCCGCCTCCATATTTACAAGAGCGGAGGGAAACCGGCCGCCGCGATCCGCGTCCTGCCCGAGCTCTCCGCACTCCCTGCCGACCCCGACAAGGCTTTCTTGGACAAACTCTCTGCCCTTGAGCACGGCCTTGTCCTCATCACAGGCCCCTCGGGAAGCGGCAAGAGCACGACGCTCGCGCACATTCTCCTGACAGCCGTGGCCAAGCGCCCCTGCCATATCGTCACCCTCGAGGACCCCGTCGAATACGTCATTTCCTCTGACAAAGCCCTCGTCCACCAGAGGGAAATCGGAGAAGACACGCCGAGCTTTGCCGAAGGCGTCATCGAGTCCCTAAGGGAGGACCCCGACATCATCGCTGTGGGAGAAATGCGCGACGCCGCCACCATCGAAGCTGCCCTGACCGCGGCCGAGACAGGCCACCTCGTCTTTGCCACCCTCCACACCACACGTGCCAAAGACGCATGCACGCGCATCATCCACGCATTTCCTTCCACGAGGGAAAACGAAATCCGGAGCATCCTTTCCTCCTGCCTGCAGCACGTCCTCACGCAGCGCCTCTGCCGGCCGGGCAAGGAAACCTTCCTCATGCGCGAAATCCTGACGAACGTCCCCGCCGTTTCCCACCTCATCCGGGAAGGCAAGGACGAGCAGATCCCGTCGTACATGGAAATGGGCCTCCAGAACATGCGCACCCTGAAGCAGGCAGCGTACGGCCTGAAGAATATCTCCGAAAAAGACAGAGAAAAACTCCTGAAAACCCTCGAATGATTCCCGGCGTAAAGCCGACACAAGATACATATGGAAACATACCTCTACAAAGTCTTCAATACCGAAGGAGCTATGGAAGAAGGCACCATCAGTGCCAGCTCTGGCGGGGATGCCGCGAATGCACTCCGCCTTCGCGGCTTTTCTATTATCTCCCTGACAAAAGAGGCATCGGAAAAGAAAGAAAGACGCAGCTTCCTGAAAAGGAAACCATTCTCCGGAGACGAGACACTCTCCGTCCTTGCCAGCGAATGGAGCGCCCTCCTCAAAGCAGGCCTCACCATCACGGCTACCCTGGCCCTCCTTGAAGAACAGGCGAAAAAACACGAGAAACCTATCCTCTCACGCGCCCGCGAGACTGTCATGGAAGGAAGGACCCTCTGGGAAACGCTCGATGAATCAGGCGCCTTTCCCCGCTTCTTCACCGCCTTGATTCAGGTCGGAGAAATGACAGGCACGCTCCCCGAAGAACTCGACCGCATCGCCGAGCACTACCGGAAGAAAGCAGAATTCAAAAGAAAAGCGGTAAGCGCCCTTGCCTATCCCTGCTTTGTCCTCCTCTTCGCACTGACCGTCCTTCTCACCATCCTGACATTCATCCTCCCCACCTTCGAGACACTCTTCGCCTCCCTGCAGATCACCCTTCCTGCCGGCGCGAGGATTGCTCTGGCCGCCGGGAAATTTCTTCAGGAAACAGGACGCTTCCTCTTCCTTCTGCCGCTTCTCTCGGCCCTCGGTCTTGGTATTTCCTTGAAGACAGAAAAAGGAAGAGAGAAAATAGACGAAATCCTCTACCGCTCCCGCTTCTGCAAACGCCTCCTCCTCATCCGCTTCGCAGCTACACTCTCTGCTTTCCTTGAAAGCGGAAGGACCCTGGGCGACGCCCTTGAAGACTGCAAGGATACCATAGGAAACCGCGAAGCAGAAAGAGCCCTCGAAGCCGTCAAGGAAGAAGTCACCAAAGGAAACGACTTCGCCGAAAGCCTCAAGAAAAGCGGCTTCTCCCTGCCCATCTTCTACCAGCTTACAAGGATCGGCATGGAAAGCGGCGAACTCCCGGACTTCCTCATGAAAGCCGCCGGCCTCATGGAAAGAGAGGCAGAAAGAAAAGCCAGCCGCTTCCGCGCCATCTTAGAACCCGCCATGCTCCTATTAGTAGGCGGCATGACCGCCATCGTCGTATTCTCCGTCATCCTCCCCGTCTTCCACATGGCGGCGAGAGTGTGAAGGGAAAAAAAGATAAAACCATAAAACAAGAAAAAACAGAACGCAAGGAAAAAAAACATAAAAATCGCAAAAAAGCTCCCTATGAAGAGAGCTTTTTTGCGTGGGAAAATCAAAACCTTCACAACCGGACTTCGTCCGTTGGTAATCAACCCCTTTCGGCGCATGCGCGCCACTTTCCCCTGACGGGGACAGCTATAGTCTCGCTCCGCTCGCCATTCCTGAGCGTTGATTTTTCAAATCGAAGCGAACTTGTAATCAAATTTCCCTTATTATTTCATTCCTCTATTTCTATTCTTTCCCCATTTTCTATATAATTAAGGAATGTTAAGCAAAGTCTTTTTAAAAAATCGAGCGCAGGAGGTGCGTTAGTATAAAAGCTGTTATTTTTGATATGGACGGGACTCTTTTTGATACGGAGTTTATTTTCCAGAGGATCTGGAATGAGATCGCGGGCGAGATGGGCCTGGTGCTTCCGGATTCTTTCAAATATGAAATCTGCGGGACGAATGGTGCCGTGATGAATGGCGTCATTGAAAAGTACTACCATGTATCTGACGGACAAGTGATCCAGAACGAATGCCGCCGCCGTGTGGATAAGATTTTTGCCCGGTATGTGCCGGAGAAGCCGGGCTGCAGGGAAATCCTTCATTTCTTCCGCGAGCATGGGTATAAAATTGCCATGGGAAGCAGCAGCCGCATTACAAGGATCGACGGAAATCTGCACCAGACGGGGCTTCGTGATGCCTTCGATGCCATTGCAGGGGGCGATGAAGTCGAGCATGGCAAGCCCGAGCCGGATGTATTTCTTCTGGCGGCCAGCCGCCTTGGTGTCGATCCCAGAGACTGCTACGTCTTCGAGGACAGCCCCAATGGCGTTCGCGCCGGCGTCAAAGCGGGCATGAGAACGATCATGGTTCCTGACCTCATGCCCGTCACTGATGACCTCATCCCCATCGCCTACGGGATTTTCAAGAACCTCTCCGAAGCACAGGAATTTCTGGAGAAGGAAATATAAGGAGAATCAGGACTCAGGAATGACGAGCATCGCGAGTTCCGCATTGGCAAGAACGGCTGCATTACTGCGATGTGCTGAGTCCTGATTTCCTCTCTTATTCCCTATTTCTTTTATATAATAGAAATATATATAGAATAATATATTTCTCCCAATTCCCAAAAAATCACTTCTGTATTATACTTAAGAATGGAAAAGTTTACGAAAGACCGCGGAAGGCGGAATATATGGGAAAGGAGGCGCTGCGATGGCTTTATCGATCAGGGACATTTTGATACTCGACTACTTCGACGGCAAGCCGGTGCATCATAAGATACCGCCGTACAAGCTGAAGATTTACGGCCAGGACGCCAATGACCGGATCGGGATTTTGTATGAGAATGGCTGGATCCGCTACAGCCGGCCGCAGGAGACGGTCAGCATGCTGCCGGACAAAGCACTCTCGGATTTCCTGAAGCGTTACGGTCTCTCCGGCGAAGGCTCGCATGCCGAGCTCACCGGGCGCGTCATTTCCCAGATTCCCGAGTCCGACTATGCCCACGGCGTGCCGAAGATTTACGTCCTCACCAAGGAAGGCAAGGCGGAAATCGGGCATCACATGGCCTACGTCCTGAACGTCCGTGAGAATTACGGCCTGACCGAAGGGGAAATCGGCGAATCGCAGAATACCCTCGCCCAGCGTGGTGAACCATATACCGCCCGGGACATCCTTTACCGCGCCTTCCAGCAGAAAATTTCCCTCTACATCATGGCCGGCGAATGGTCGAAGCTCCGCAACATGTACTACACTGTCGCGAATTTCTACCTGCGTATCAAAGACAACGAAGAAGCCCTGCCGTACCTGTACCTTGTCTTCTTCATGGACATGTCCGGCATGGGAAACAAAAACAACCTCGTCCCGTACGAGAACCTTTTCCCCACGCAGAAGGGCATGATCCTCCTGATGGATGAAATCCGGAAAGATCTCCACTACTCCATGGACGAAGTGAAGACATCCTTCCTTTCCTCCATCGCCCGCATGGCGCCGAGACTGCCATTCTCATATTTCTCGCCGCAGGTCATGGCCTCCATGCTCCTCGAACGCCTCCGCGGCATCGACTTCAATGGAGCCAGGTACATCGTTCAGAGAAATACCCCGGATCCCTCCGCCAAGTCGTACCACTACGTACCGTACGGAAGAAGCGAAGCCAGGCCCAGATCCTACCACCCGCCCGTCGTGAAACCAAACTTCATGGCCCCGCCGGTCTTAAGGATGCCCACCTTCACCGCGCCCCCGCCCTTCAAGCCGGGCCAGTCCGCCCCGCCGCCAAGCCGCGAGCCCGTGCCAGAGAAGAAAGAAGAGCCTGTTTTAAGAAGAAAACCCGAAAAGAAAAAGGGCATCTTCTCCAAGCTGAAAGATCTGTTTTAGTCGTACTTGAAAAAGACACCATCATTTTGTAAAATAATACTAATGCGTTTGTAGCTCAGCTGGATAGAGCAGCGGTTTCCTAAACCGTGTGTCGGGGGTTCAAATCCCCCCAAGCGCACCAATGGAAATCAGAGCGTTCCCGAAAGGGGGCGCTTTTTTTGCGTGGAGAAATGGGAACTCACTTCGCTTGCCAGTCCTGAGCGGGGATTTTTATTTCTACGAGCGCAGCGAGGTCGTAAGGTTTTCCACGAGCAACGCGAGGTTTAAGGGTGTTTGACCTTGCCTCGTAGAGGAAGGTGTCGCTGAAGGCGACGAATGAAGTTCATTTCCTGGGCCGCAGGCTGGTTTTGTGGTTTTTAAAAGGTGCAGTTTCTAAAAAGGCCGGGCGGATAGGGTTGATCATTCATTGAGTTTTAAAATCTAAAAAGGTTCTGCGAGCGGAGTGAGGTTGTTTGGTTTTTCTTTTCCCTTTGCGAAGCAAATAAGTGGTGTTGACCTTCCCAGACGGGGAAGGGAGTATGGTAGGGGAAGGGGTACGAAAGGTCCAAAACAAATAAGATTGGAAATCCTTTCTTTATTCCTTGTGAAGCTGCCACCTTCGGGGGAAGTGGACTGTATACCAGTTGAATCTTCTGTAATATCGGTAATGACTCAATTGTTCTGTACAGGCCGAAAGGGGTGCAGTTAATAAGTAAAGCATATTCCTTTTGTGGCGGTTAGGGTTGATTTCCCTCAACCTCCAGACTGGTCGTCCGGTTTTTTCTTTTTCCCGCTCTGCGGTTGTCTGGTTTTTCATTTCTTTCCCAGTTTTCCTCCCTGCTTTTCTCCCTACACGGTCTTTTTCCTCTCTTCCCATCCTCTTTTATTTTTATAATCGCTATCCTTCCTTGTATCTTCCTTGCTGTTCTTTCAAAAAAGTCCGCTGTTTTTAGAAATTTCCCTCACATTTCCTTTCAAAAGTATACTTTCGGATAGTTTCATTCCATTTTGCGATAGGTTAGAGTAAATGCAGGGAAAAAGCTTTGGCCCTGGCAATGGCGCCGGGGAAGCTCTATTGATTTAGAAAGAGGAAATCGAAATGAACAAAAAAGCAGAAAGCTTCCAGGAATACTTGGATAAGAGAAAACTCAAAGACTTCGCCGTCGAAGAAATTGCCAAAGATCCATTGGAAACCGCCGTATTCCGCTCGCACATGCAGCTTGAAAACGCAAGACTGCCAATCATCGTCATCCTTGACAAGAGCATCTACGGCATCGTCCGTCTCCTTGTCGCTCAGAGCGCCAAGAAGAAGAACAACGAAAAAGCACTCGAAGAGCTCATGAACAAGTTCAATAAACAGTATAAAGCATTCAAATACTACCTCGACGACGAGGGAAACCTCGTCCTCGATCTCAGCATCCTCTGCCCGGAAAAAAAGTAAGCGGCCCGATGATTTATGCCCTCTTCCAGAGCGTCGAAGAACACCTCAAGACCGCCTATCCGCAGTGGATGAAAATCATCTGGAAGTAATTCATACCGGGGATAGTACAAAAGAAGGGCGGGGAGGGCCCGGACTTTTGTGGAAATGGGAGGAACCATGTTAGGGATTGCGGCAGGAATTCTCGTAGGTGCCGTTTCAGGCGTTGCCTTCTACTGCCTTCTGTGCAGGAACGCAGAGTATATCGACGCATTCGACGAAGACCTCGTCAGAGAAAGATTTATGGAAGATATGAATAACAAAACAAGAATGGAATGATTCCGGGGAAGGAAGAATTCCTGAAGAAACAGCGTTTCCGGGAAGAAACACTATTTCAAAAAAGCAGGCAGCGGGAACTGCCTGCTTTTCACATGGGAAGAATTAAGAGTATACATAAAACAACTCGCCCGCTCGATATTCCAGAGTCCTGACTCTTGAGTGGAATCAGAGCAGCCCACCAATACTCGCCTTCCCAAATGGGGAAGGGAGTATGGTAGGGGATGGGGTACGAAAGGTCAAAAACAAATCAGATTTGAAACTTTTTCTTTATTCCTCTTGAGACCTGCCTCAGCGAGGAAGGATGTCACGGAGTGACAGAAAGGAGTGCAGTTCCTCGGACGAAGTCCGATTGTATGGTTTTGATTTTCTTCAAGGCGAAGCCTTGGTTTAAGGGCGTCAGAGCTCGCCCCGTAGGGGGAGCTGGCGCGCATGCGCCTGAAACATCATCTCCACGAGCAACGCGAGGTTTTACGGTTTTCTTAACCTGCCGCTCTCCGCCCATACGCTTTTATCTCATCCTCCACCTATCTCTTTTCCTCATGCTTATTGAGAAAAAGTAATGACTTATAGTTGCGAGTGAATTGTAATTTTAATAATTCTAAATATTTTTGTTTTGCCATGCCTGTAAATTTCTATCCGATAATATCGAGTAAAATCCAGTATAAAGAAATATTTCGAATATGCCCATTTGTATTTATAAATCAAATATTGACAGATTATAAATTCTCAATATATAATTAAGACATGAATGAATTAGAAATCTTCAAGGCTCTATCGAACCCTATACGGCTAAACATCATAAAGTGGCTGAAGGAACCGCAGAATAACTTTCCACCCCAGGGACTCCATGTGCCGGAGGGAGACCGTTTTGACAGAAGTGTCTGTGTTGGATCGATCTGCGAAAAGACTCAGATCTCCCAGTCGACCATCTCGCATTATCTTGATATGATGCAGAGAGCAGGTCTTTTGGAATCGCGCCGTTTCAGCAAGTGGACATACTACCGCCGCAACGAAAGGAACATCAGCCGATTGTCAGAGTTCATCCGTAACTCGTTATAACCGGTCATTATAAGGTATAATAAAGACGGCAGGGAATCCTGCCGTCTATTTTTGGGTTTATGTATCTAATAAACGAGATACATTTTGGAATATTTCATGTAAATTCTCATTTTGAAGGCAAAAGCCGGAAAGGACTGTTCACATGATTGAAAAACCATTTATCCTCGCAGGAAAGAAACTCTCCACACGTCTCGTGTTCCCGCCGCTCGCGACCGAAAGCTCAGACGGCGGCAAGCCGAACGAAAAAATCACGCAGCACTACTGCGCCATCGCAGCAAACCCGAACGTCGGCATGATCATCACTGAGCACAGCTACGTCGATCCACAGGGCAAAGCAGACCCGCACCAGATTTCCTTTGCCGACGACTCCGTCATCGACGCACAGAAAGCCATGGTGAAATCCATCCGCAACGTGCGCCCCGACATCTGCCTCCTCGCGCAGATCAATCACGCAGGCGCCAATACACGCAAACTCTACACAGGCATGGATCTCGTCTCCGCCTCTGACATCAAATGGACCAGAGACCAGGCAAGAGCCCTCACCGTCGATGAAATCCACGACCTGGAACAGAAATACATCGCAGCAGCCCTCCGCGTCCAGGAAGCCGGCTATGACGGCGTAGAAATCCAGTGCGCACACGCTTACCTCCTGAACCAGTTCTACTCGCCGATCACCAACCACAGAGACGACGAATACGGACCGCAGACCATCACCAACCGCCTCCGCTTTACCCTCGAAATCATCCGAGGCATCAAAGCCAAAGCCAATAAGAACTTCATCGTCTCCGTACGCTTGGGAGGCTGCGACTACAAAGAAGGCGGCAGCACCATCGAAGACGCATGCGCAGCAGCCAAACTCTTCGAAAGAGAACACATCGACCTCCTGAACCTCTCCGGCGGCACCTGCCAGATCTTCAGACCGGGCCACGCAGAACCAGGCTTCTTCACCGACATGTCCGAAGCCGTCAAGAAATGCGTATTCACCCCGATCCTCGTAGCAGGCGGCATCACAACAAAGAAAGAAGCCGACCTCTTCCTCCGTGAAGGCAAAGCCGACCTCATCGGCGTAGCCAGAGCACTCAACGCAGACCCGAAATGGGAAATGTAAAATAAGGAAACTAAATAAGACATTCAAAAAGGACCCCGAAAGAGGTCCTTTTTAGTTACATCGTCTCTGCAACTACCCTGCAGGGCAGTCCGGTCATGCCTTGGTAACGCATAGGGTACGTATTCATTATTACATCTTTATTTAGCAGTTCCTTCAAATTACACATGTTTTCAATGACGAAGACACCATGATCAGCACAGTACTGATCCTTGACAGGATGCTCGCGGCCGCGCCTGATCCCCGCAAAATCCACGCCGATCAATGAAATATGAAGATCGACCAATTTCTCAATCAATTCATCAGACAGCTGCGGATGCTCCTTGAAATACCTTGCACTTCCGTAGCCTTCCTCCTCAATGAATCCTGAGTAAAACATGACAAATGAATCCGCGGGAACTTTCTCCAGATCCACATCAAAGACACCGATATCCCTGTCTTTGATCCCGCTGACATCAAATACGATTCCTCTTCTCTGGGTATACTCTAAAGGAAATTCCTTATTCATTACATCAAAATGAGTTCCCAAATGTCCAGATAAAGATTTCTTATCATGCCCCTGTGCATCCTGTACCATTTTAGGTGTGATTTCAAGCGTTACATCAATTTTCATTACGTTTCCCCCTTTAGATCTTTGCTGGCTGCTAAATTTTACCAGCACCGATAAAAATCAAGAGATGCCCTTAACCTTGCCATGGAAGATGTGAAATGAAAGCCATTTCTTTATTCTTTGTGTTGGATTAAAGTTCTAATATAAATATTATACAATAGCCTCGAGGTGCGAATTTGGAAAGGAGGTAAGATGCCTTTTGCAAACATATCAATCATTGAAAATGATGGCGGTACTATTTTCCAATAAATAGTATACCAATGATGAGAATCAAACGGCTCTATTTTGCATATATTGAACGGTATGTATGAGTTTAAGTGCTAAATAACCTAATATACGATACTTAAATAGCAAATAGCCATAATTAGTATATAATTCAACTTAATTGTGTGCTAAAATGTGTGAAGAATACGTAAGACGTTTGTAAAGGTAATATATATTTGGAAGGAGATGCGTGGAATGAAGTGGAAGGCTATAGTTGCAGGTATGTTAGCAGGTGCAGCTCTGTTAATGGCAGGCTGCGGCGGCTCATCTTCTGGGGATGCAGCAAAATCGGCCAATGCGGCACAGAATTTCAAGGGTAAGAAACTGGTTATGTATGTTTCTTTCCATGAAGATACGGCAAAGGAACTGTCGGACGCATTCAAGAAGAAGACCGGTGCTGATGTAAGCTTTATCCGCCTGCCAACTGGTGAAGCATTAGCTCGTATTCAGGCTGAAAAGGATTCACCGAAAGCGGATGTATGGCTGGGCGGCACAGCAGATGCTCACGCAAAGGCAGCTTCTGACGGACTTCTGTCAGCTTATAAGTCACCGAATGCGAAGATGATTCTTCCGCAGTATCAGGATAAGGATGGATACTGGTATGGCACATACCTGGAAGCTCTGTCCGTCGGCTATAACGAAAAACGTTTCAAAGAAGAATTTGAACCAAAGGGCGTCAAGGCTCCTGAAACACTGGATGATCTTCTGAAACCGGAATTCAAGGGCGAAGTCATTATGCCAGATCCGAGAAAATCCGGAACAGGCAATACATTCATCAGCTCCGTTCTTCAGTCCATGGGCGAAGAAAAAGGCTGGACCTATTTGAAAGCACTGAAAGGCCAGGTAGCACAGTTCACTCCTTCCGGATTTACACCAGCACAGAAGACAGGTGCCGGAGAATACCTGATCTGCGTCAACTTTGTTTCTGACCAGAATCTGGTCAGCGCAAAGGGACAGAAGATCCACAGCACGATTTACAATAATTCCGGCTGGACGGTCTGCCCTGTTGGCCTGATCAAAGGCGCTGCTGATGCTGATGTAGCTAAAGCATTTATCGACTTTGTACTGACGAAAGAAGCTGGCGAAATCATGGTAAAATCCACCCATGGTATCGCATGCAACCCTGATGTAGCTCCGCCAGAAGGTATGAAGCCTCTGAAAGAGCTCCCACTCTTCAAGGAATATGACCTGATCAAGGCCGGTGCAGATAAGCAGAAGAATTGCGACGAATTCTTCGCAAATTAAATTGGTTCAGATGATGCCTCTGCCTTTCTGGCGGAGGCATTATTGTTCTACAATAGATTTCTTAAATCATTGTAAGGAGTCACTATGAGCGAAAAAGATATAGGGCATGAACATACAGGAGGAATGGCGGAATTCAAGGCCCTCTTAAGGGAGCCGCCGCTCCTTATCAGCATATCCGTTGTATTTTTGCTGTTTGCTGTTTTTATCATTTATCCATTTGTGAAAATACTGCTGGTCCCGGACGGAAGTGACTGGATCCGTGCGCTGACGGAAGAAGAATTTGTCCTTGCCTTCGCGCATACGCTGTATTCTTCCTTCGTGGCAACATTCAGTGCCATCATCCTCGGGTTTCTCTTTGCATACGGCATCCATTATACGGATATGCCATGCAAGCGGTTCTTTCAGGTAGTGGCTCTCCTTCCTACGATGGCGCCGTCTGTCGTGACGGGCCTTGCCTTTATCATGCTTTTCGGCAGGCGCGGATTTATCACCTGGAACCTCCTTCATCTGAAGGTAGACCTGTACGGCCCATTCGGCCTGTGGGTGGCGCAGACTGTTGCATTCTTCCCTCTGGCCTATATCACGATTTCAGGGGTGCTTAAGAGCATCAGCCCGAATCTTGAACTGGCTGCACAGAACCTGGGGGCAAGAGGCTGGTATCTTTTCAGGACTGTCACATTGAGGCTGGCAACCCCGGGCATTGCCAGTGCATTTCTTCTGGTAGCCATCAACTCTCTGGCAGACTTCGGCAACCCGATGCTCGTCGGAGGAAATTATCAGGTACTGGCGACAGAAGCCTATACACAGGTCACAGGAGCCTGGGATCTTCCCATGGGCGCCACGCTTTCTGTTTTCCTTGTCATTCCGACACTGATCGTATTCTTCATCCAGAGGTACTATCTGGAAAAGAATTCTTACGTAACCGTTACGGGGAAACCTGTCGCAGGGCTGATCCGCGTCACCACGGGGCCGCTTGCAAAATGGCTTCTCTTTGCATTCTCCATGCTGCTCAGCCTCGGGATCTTAATGATCATCGGAGTCGTATTCCTCTTTGCCTTTACCGTTGCATTCGGGTATGACTACACGTTTACGCTCGAATATTTCAAGGAAGGCGTCATCCACTCCCATGTCATGATCAATTCCTGGGTGGCTTCCATATCGACAGCTGCCATCACGACAGTTCTGGGCATTGCGCTTGCCTTTCTTACCATCCGCAAGAAATTCCCCGGAAGAACGATCATGGATTTCCTTGCCATGCTTCCGGTATCCCTTCCAGGTACATTCATCGGCCTGGCATTGATCCTTGCCTTTAACGACGGACCGCTGGCCATGACGGGTACGCTCGGCATCATTATCCTCGGTATGGCCCTTCGACAGCTTCCTGTCGGATACAGGCAGGCGGTAGCAGGGCTGAAGCAGATCGAGGGCTCGCTGGAAGAAGCATCGACCAACCTGGGCGCGAACAGTTTCACCACATTCCGCAAAATCGTCCTTCCTATGCTGAAAAATTCCTTATCCGTCAGTTTCGTTTATGCTTTCATGCGATCCATGAATACGCTGTCAACTGTTATTTTCCTGGTTTCCCCGGAATGGAACCTGGCATCCATCAATATCATGAGTCTGGCAAATCAGGGATTCCTTCCTACAGCGAGCGCCACGGCAGTAGGGATTATGCTTGTCATTTATGCAACTTTTGGTATCGTGAAGCTCATCTTAAGAGATAAAATCAATATCTTTGATCTGTAAAGAAAGCGGGAATAAAGTATGGCAGACTATGTATTGCAGTTAAAGAATATCAATAAATATTTCGGGAAAAGCCATGTGATCAAGAATGTCAATCTGTCCTTTGAAAGAGGCCATTTCATTACCTTTCTGGGACCATCCGGCTGTGGCAAGACGACACTCCTCCGCATGATTGCAGGATTTTATGAACCCGATGAAGGGGAAATCCTCCTGAACGGAAAGAACGTCGAAAGGATTCCTCCTTATGGAAGAAATACATCCATGGTATTCCAGGAATATGCGCTCTTCCCTCATATGAACGTTTTTGACAACGTATCTTACGGGCTGAAAGTCAAAAAGGTTCCCAAAGATGAAATGATCAAGCGCGTGGAAGATGCACTGGAACTCATGCAGCTCAAAGGGATGGAAAAACGTTTCCCGAACCAGATGTCCGGCGGCCAGCAGCAGCGTGTCGCTGTTGCAAGAGCACTTGTCATGAAACCGGACGTCCTTCTTCTCGATGAACCGCTTTCCAATCTGGATGCGAAGCTCCGCGAAAGCGTCCGTGTCGAATTAAGAACCATCCAGCAGAAAATGGGACTCTCCGTTATTTACGTAACACATGACCAGTCAGAAGCCCTTTCCATGTCGGATGCCGTCGTCGTACTGAAAGACGGCGAAGTCCATCAGGTCGGCACGCCGCAGGAAATCTATTTCGAACCGAAGACACAGTTCGTCGCTGATTTCATCGGCACAACCAATCTCATTTCCGTAGAAGGAAAAGGGAATAACGACGTGGCTTATGGAAATACCGTATTCCATTCCACCAATCCCGTCACCCCGGGTGCCAGGTACGTCGCATCCGTCCGTCCGGAAAGCATAAAGATCTCCCTGGAAAAAGCGGAGGGGAAGGTCAATATCAAGACCTCTATCGTAAACCGCATGTTCCTGGGCGAAAAAGTGCGCTACTTCGTCAAGGATGAATTGGACAAGGAATGGATTGTAGACATGTTCGATCCAGGGAAAACGCTTCTCAGCGGTGACGCCTATGTCACGTTCAAAGCGGAAAAAGCATGGGTGATTGAAGACAAATAAGCTTCAACAGACCTTGGGAAAGGAGCTGCCTGGATGTTAGAAGAACTGAAAGAAGAAGTGCTGGAGGCAAATCTAGAACTTCCCCGTCATCATGTCGTGCTTTATACATGGGGGAACGCGAGCGGAATCGACAGGGAAAGAAACCTCATCGTCATCAAACCGTCCGGCGTACCGTATGAATACCTGAAAGCTTCCGATATGGTCGTCGTGAACCTTGAAGGCGAAGTGGTGGAAGGAAATCTGAGACCATCCTCAGATACCAGGACCCACATTGAACTGTACAAGAACTTCCCGGAAATCGGCGGAGTCGTCCACACCCATTCCATTCACGCCGCAGCCTTCGCACAGGCCGGAAGGCCGATCATCCCTATTGGCACGACCCATGCAGACTATTTCTACGGACCCGTTCCCTGTACCAGACCCCTCACGAAAGAAGAAGTGGAAGACGACTACGAAAGAAATACGGGAAAAGTGATCGCTGAAACCTTCCGTGATCTCAAGATTGATCCTAAATCCACGCCCGGCGTACTCGTCAGAAACCATGGCCCGTTCACATGGGGGAAAGATGTTAAAGAAGCTGCATACCATGCAGTCGTCCTGGAAACAGTCGCAGAAATGGCCCTCAAGACATTCCTTCTCTCGCCGGATGCAAGGATACAGAACTACATCCTGGAAAAACACTACGAAAGAAAACACGGACCCCATGCCTACTATGGGCAAGTGAAATAATTTAAAAAAGAGTGGCGCGATGCCACTCTTTTACTATGCATGAAAGGCCCGAGGCTCTTGGATATTCTCATTTTCCCATCACCCTCCATGGTATAATGGGAGGAGCAAAGGAGCTTGTTATGTCTACTAAAAATACCCCACTCACATTAAACGCGACGTATACGATCGAGATCCGCGATCTTGGTGTCCATGGCGAAGGCATCGGATCGGCGGAGAATTTTACTGTCTTCGTTCCGGGAGCTCTTCCTGTAGAGACGGTGAAGGCGAAGATCATCCTGATCAAGAAATCGTACGCTTCCGGGGAACTCATTTCCGTCGAGAAGCCGTCTCCCTACCGTACGGTGCCCCCGTGCCCGGTCTATGATTCCTGCGGAGGATGCCAGATTTCCCATCTGACCTACGAGGGCCAGCTGGCAGCGAAGGAACGCCGCGTGAAGGACGTCATGGTCCGCATCGGCAAGGCAAGCGAAGACGTCGTCCTTCCGATTCTTGGCGCGCCGCATGAATGGAATTACCGAAATAAAATGGCCGTCCCTGTCGGACAGGTGACAGGCGGCCCCGTTCTTGGCTACTACCGCCAGGGCACGCACCAGATCGTCCCGATTCAGGAATGCCTCATTCAGGAAGAGGAAAACAACCGCCTTCTCCGCTTTGCGGAAGATTTCATGATCCGCCATGGCATTACCGGCTACAATGAGAAATCCGGAAAAGGCTGCGTCCGCCACGTCATGGGGCGTGTCGGCGATAATGGGGAAGTCATGGCCGTCATTGTGACCGCCACCGAAAACCTGCCGAAGAAGGACCTCTGGGCTGAAGAAATCCAGAAAGCCCTCCCTGAAGTCGTTTCTCTTTACCACGATGTCCAGAATAAGAAACGCAACGTCATCTTAGGACCGGAAATCCACCACATCTGGGGAAGAAAGACCCTCACCGCATCCCTCTGCGGCATTGCCTTCGAAGTATCGCCATTTTCCTTCTTCCAGGTCCACAAGGCCCAGGCAGAAGTCCTCTACCAGAAAGCCTTGGATGTCGCTGACCTCAAAGGCGGGGAAACCGTCATCGACGCCTACTGCGGCACAGGCACCATTTCCCTCTGCCTTGCGAAAAAAGCACGCCGCGTCATCGGCATCGAAATCGTCAGGGAAGCCATCGAAGACGCTAAGAAAAATGCCGCATTCAACCATATAGAAAACGCCGAATTCCACGCCGCCGACGCAGGCCTCCTCATGCCGAAACTCTACGAAGAAGGCCTTCGCCCCGACGTCATCGTCATGGACCCCGTCAGAGCCGGATGCAGCGAAGACGTTCTCAAAGCCGCCGCAGGCATGCAACCCGCCCGCATCGTCTACGTCTCCTGCAACCCCGCCACCTTCGCCCGCGACGCAGAGATCTTGGGCCGCTTAGGCCACTACAAACTACAGTCCGTCCAGCCCGTGGACATGTTCCCACAGACCACTCACGTTGAGTGCGTATGTTTGATGTCCAGAACAGGAAAGTAAAAACGCTAGGAAGTGTAGTAAATAAGCTATTTCTATGATTTTGAGATTAAAAGTGAGAAATTAAAAATCAGAGTTTCATCACCCCATGGGAACATATCAACGCAATCCATTTTTTGATAGTTTAGACGGTAAGTTGGATAAGGGGTTCATGAGTGTATGAGTTGGATGTTTTGCAGAAAAATGGTTTGGTGAGTGAGTAGGTTGGATGTGGGAAATATATGTTATTGAGATAGGGCTGACAAAACTGCTAAACAATCAATTTGAATAATAAATATATTTGCTACTTATAAGGTAATAGTTGTACCAGGAGGGAAAATGTATATACCAACTGAGGATAAGGTTTTGGAAATGACTCCAACAGATTTTGAAAAATATTCTTTACAAGTGCTAAATACCCAGTGTCACGGACTTAAAAATTATATTATTCAGCATAACAAAATAATTGTAACGTCAGATGGAAAATATCAAATTGATGGATATATTGAATTTGAAGTTATGGGCGTAAAATATAAAACACTTATTGAATGTAAACATTATAAAAGACGCATTGAGAGAGAAATAGTTCAAACATTGTATGATAAATTAAGAGCTACAGGAACTCAAAAGGGAATTTTGATTTCAACGTCCAATTTTCAAACTGGCTCAATACAATATGCAACAGAACATGGTATTGCATTAATCCAATTAACAGAATCAGGAAATCACTGTGTAACTCGTTCATTAAATATGATTACAAATCGTGCTGGTATTACGCCATCAAATTTTGGAAGTCCTTATGTAGGAGTTTTATTAAGGTCAAAAAAACAAGGGTTAATTACCTGTTCATATTTAACCTTTTTACGAGATGGATTGAAACCTTTTCTACTAGATGAGGAGTGATCTGGAATGGGACCAATAATCTTTTTCAATACTGCATGGATGGAAAGATATGAAGGCTTAGTAGATAATGATAAAAGAATTTATGGTGGTGGATCTTTTATTGAAAAAAATGGTTATGGAGTAGAAATATATAATTTTAAAAAATACGGAGAAAAGTATATGGTTTTGCGCAATCCAACGGGGATATAAATATTCAAAAATTAGGGGCAGATAAACAAGATGATCATATCTCCGGTGTTCTAATTATTTTTACAGCTAAGTCTCGTGTTGTAGGATGGTATAAAGATGCTATTTTGTATAAGACTTATCAAGATACAGAATTGCAGGAAAGAAAATTTAAAGACGGATATATGGGATATTATGCAGTGGCTGATGTAAAAAATATTAGATTATTAAGTATTGACGAAAGAAATATCTTCCCAAAAGTTCCAAGAGGAAAAGGGGGAATGGGACAATCTAATATTTGGTATGCAGATAGTGGCAAAGGAATAGATTATAAAAATAATATTCTGAAATATATAAAAAAAGATGAAGATGAAAAAAACAGATGTACTTACAAACCCGTATCTCATCAAACCGATGTTATTTTAAAAAAAAGGATTGAAAAAATAGCCATTAAGTTAGTTGAAAAAACATATAGAAATAGAGGCTTTTTTGTTAACTCGTGTGAAATAGAGAATCTAGGGTGGGATTTAAATGCTATTCTTATTAATGAAAAGATAAGTTTACATCTTGAAGTTAAAGGTACATCTGAAAGAAAAATTGCGATTCAGCTTACACCTAATGAATACAGTAAAATGGAAGAACAAAAAAATATTTATAGATTATGTATAGTAGTAAATTGTCTTGATAAACCTATGCTATATATTTTTTCTTATTCAACGGAAGCCAATACATGGTTAAGTGAAAATGGCGAGTCCCTAATCATAGATCAAGTAATTTCTGCTAAATGTTATGTCTGATTTCGAATATAAATGTGTTTTTAAGGGGTTAATGCTATGCCGGATTATTTTATTTACGAGTTTAATGAGCTTGTTACAGATCAAGAATTAGGAAATGCTACACTTATTTTGGGTAACGGAGCTAGTATGGCTGTTAGCAGCAGTTTTAGTTATACCAATTTATTTGGAAAAGCATGCAATGATTCTATTTTGAACCAGACCTCTAAAAATTTATTTGAAACATTGCAAACAACTGATTTCGAACTAGTAATGAATAAACTAAGACAGGCTTATATTATAAATGAGGTACTTCAATTAGATACTGATAATGTAGCTCTCCACACTTATGATAATATAAGACAATCGTTAATTAAAACCATAAAAGAAATACATGTACAATATGCCGATGCCATATTCCAAATAGATAATATAAGAAAATTTTTAGAAAAATTTAAAACCGTTATAAGTTTGAACTATGATTTATTAATTTATTGGGTCATAATGGCTAGTAATGACCGCAAGCCTTATAAAATGAAAGATTGTTTTACTAACCATATTGATGGAAATTTGGGGTTTGAATATGACATTGAAAAACTTCGTGAACCATATAATGGTGGGCCAGATCCAACGTTGGTTTTTTACCCCCATGGTAATTTGATATTAGCTAGTAACGAAAATAATGATGAGTTAAAAATAAGAATAAATAATAATACTAACTTATTTGATGCAATTGGAGAAAAATGGAAACTGAAGTATGTTCCTTTGTTTGTAAGCGAAGGAAGTTCCGAACAGAAATTAAAAGCTATTCGACGAAGCACATATCTGAATTTTGTTTATGAAAATGTTTTATCTCATTTGGAACCTACGGTAATTATATATGGATGGAAATTAGCTGAACAAGAACAGCATCTTATAAAAAAGATATTTAGCAATAACAAAATTAGCAATGTATATATTTCTATGTATCTCGGAAGTAATCCGGAACCTATAGATGAACAAAAACGGATCGCGAGTATGTTAAAGAGAGAAAATAGAACTATGAATATAAAATTTTTTGACGCTGCAAGCAAAAATTGCTGGTGTAATTTTTAGGTTTATAATATTTATTTATTCATATTCATGTATTTCTTGTAATAGGAGATGCATATAAAATGCCGAAATACTACGTTTTTAGAATCAATTATGAAGAGTCATGGCAGCCACTTGTTAGATCCGCTATTGATAAAGGTGAACTTCGTCAAGGATGGGGAATGCAGCAGGGAACAGACAGCTTGAGGGTTGATCAAGATGAATCTGCGTTTTTGAAAGCATGGGATAAAATATGGCCAGGTAGTGAGATATCGTATTGTAAACGAAAATATAGTTCACTTAGCAAAATGTTGGATTTTAACAATGGTGATATTATTGTTGTCCCTAAAGCACCAGATTGGCGACAATTTTTAATCCTTACTGTAAATGGATCATATCGGTTTGATGATGATTTAAATTCTAAATTTAACAATGGTGATGATTTCCGCCATATTATTCCTGTGGAATATAAAAAAACTGTTGGTTATGACTATTCTGATGATAGCCGGAAAATAGTCAAAAAATTTGGTGCTTATCGATCTCCAATCAACAGTGTATATGATAAAAAATTTCAAAATGCAATTAATACGTTATTGCAAGATTCTAATAAGAATTTAACAACATCCCAAGATGAACTAGCAGCATTAGGGTTGGAGGATTCTCAACCCTTTAAAGACTTAAAAAAATGGATTCCCAATACAATTAATAATTGGGGAGCAGATAAATTAGAAAAGTTAATTCAATCGTTGTTCGAAAAAAATGGTTTTACACTCATCAAAAGAAATCGGCATAATAACAAAGGTGGCGATATTGATTTAGTGTTTGCTATGCCATCTGTTCCACTTTTAGATGGTATTTTAGAAGATACACCTTTTCCTCAAGTCTGGATTCAAGCTAAAAACAAACGAGGCCATGATGCTAATGCAATAGATGGAATTAAACAACTGATAGAACAGAAAAGGACTGATAATTTATCAGCTATTTGCATATTGATTAATACAACAGACTGTTTTGACAAGGAAGCCAAAATGATGGCTGAATCACATGATATTATTCTTATTAATGGGACACAGTTTGCAAGATTGATTTTAAAATATGGTATTGAAGATTGTCTTGCTTGAGCAATTTGATTAATACTTTTGTGAGCAATCTTATGTTTAAAATTTTATAGGGAACATTTTGTTATGTTTATGATTATTTCTCCACATCCACTGTCACACCCGATTTGAATTCTACGGTACAGCTATCCTCAAACACCGTAATGGTTTTAATTAGCTGCCGGACGAGGTAATCATCAAACTGGGTGATGGCAGTGGATGTTGTTTTTAGGAATGTAGCCATATTTTCTATACGGCTGCGGATTTCATCCTGATTGGCATTTTTCGCCAGCGCTTGCTGTTTTTGTTCGCGCAGGTGGTAGATTTCTTCGGCAACATCGTCGTAGCCAGCCTTGGAACTTGCTAACTTTACAAGCTGTGTTTGCAGTTCTTCCAATCGGGTATCGATAGTTGCCAGCGTTTCATCATTGTTATGGCTGAGAACGGTTTCGATATTATGCTGCAGCATGGCAAGAAAATCCTTCTTTCCGCATAGCACCTGATTGATGGCTGTTAGACAGACCTGCTCGAGTGCAAATTCAGATATGGTGCGGGCATCGCATTTACCTGTATGGTCTACTCGATTGACACAGCGCCAGACGATGGATTTCTTTCCTCGGTTGTTCCAGTGTATCCGGCGGAATATCTCGCCACATTTACCACAGCGTATCCGTTGGGAAAAACAATGGTTGCTGCTGTAGGTCAACTTCCTCCCGTTTTTCAAGTGAATAGAACTTCGCCGTACCATTTCTTCCTGCACCTGCAGAAATATGTCGCGGGGGATAATGGCCTCATGGTTATCTTTTACATAATACTGTGGCATGATGCCAGTATTCTTGACGCGCTTTTTGGTAAGGAAATCCACCGTATAGGTTTTTTGCAAGAGGGCATCACCCATATATTTTTCATTTTGCAAAATCTGTCTGATATTACTGTCTCGCCATTTGGTGTGACCAGCACCGTTTTTTAACCCGTCCGCTGTTAAATTGCGGGCGATTTTTAGCATACTGGCACCTTCAAGGTATTCCCGGTAAATGCGTTTTACGATTTCTGCTTCCTCCGGAACTATGACCATGTGTTTATTTTCATCCTTGGCATAACCGAGAAAATGATTGCAGTTGATTTGTACTTCACCCCGTTGGTAGCGGTACTGCAGGCCCAGCTTCACATTCTGGCTTAGGGATTGGCTTTCTTGCTGGGCTAGGGATGCCATAATAGTAAGCAGCACCTCGCCTTTAGAGTCCATCGTATTAATATTTTCCTTCTCAAAAAAGACGGGAATGTGCTTGTCCTTTAACTGCCGGATGTATTTTAGGCAGTCCAGCGTGTTGCGGGCAAATCGACTGATGGATTTGGTAATAATCATATCAATCGTACCTGCCATGCAATCTTCGATCATGCGATTAAATTCATCCCGCTTTTTGGTATTGGTACCGGATATCCCATCATCAGCGTAGATCCCGGCTAATTTCCAGTCTGGATGATTGTGGATGTAGGTGGTGTAGTGCTCAATTTGTGTTTCATAACTGGTGGCCTGCTCGTCGCTGTCGGTAGAAACCCGGCAATAAGCAGCCACACGGCATTTTGGCTTTTCTTCAGTATGGCTTCGGTGTAGATAGGTTCGTGCCGGAATGATCGTGACATTCCGCGTCTGTAATTCCATATATGGATTCCTCACTTTCTATTAAACTGTAGGCATATTCAGCTTGCTGAAATGGATCAGTATAGGTTTGCGTTTTTTCTGCAAGGGAGAAGGTGGTGGGGTATAGAACCGGTGACGCTTTTTTAGGTTCCCGGATGCGCCCCAGTTTTTTGGCCCGGCTGGTGATTTCCTTTTGTGCCGCAGTAAACGTATCGGCATCAATAATAGCCGGATAATAATCATCACCGATATAATGCGTCGTTTGCAGGATATGGCGGATACCACTGTGGAAGGCGTGGATCGCTGCCTCTTTCGCAGCCGTAGTCAGTGCAGCCCCGGCAAGATAGGCTTGGAACAGCACTCGTATTTTTTCGGCTTCCTCCACATCCACTATTGCTTTGCCATTTTTAATCCGGTACCCAAACGGTGTATGGCTCATAGCTTACACCAGCCTTTCCCGTAGCGTAATGCCGCATTTTAGCTTAAAGCCGATGTTCGTTCGAGAGTAGACCAGAATTTGTTCTACAAATTGTTGGAATACTGCTTCGTCAAAGCCCGTTAGCATTTTCGCCTTACAAGTATACTGCAGTAATTCTCTCGTTTCATGGACCGTTTTATTATCATCATTCAAAAAATCTACAAGGGAATCTTTTTGGTGCTGCCATTGTTCAGCTTCCTGCAGTAGCTCGTTATTTCCTTTCTGGTACATCGCAGGCTCTAGATATTTTTTTGTCAGCAGGTACGCCAGTGTTTTTTGATGCTCGGCATTTTCTGCCAGCTTTGTGTCTAAATCTTGAATGACTGTGATGCTGTCATCAGAATGGAGGGTACGCAAACTAGCAAGCAGCGGTTTTAAAACAAAGGCATGACCAAAGATGAGCTTATTCATCATCGTAACAAAGGCATATTCCAGTGCCGTTTCTTTGATGTATTTTAACGAGCATTTTGTGGCATCTGCTACATGGGTGGCGCAGCACCAAGCTATATAGGAATTGCGACCGCCTTGGATCCGCCGCTTGAAGGTAGCACCACATTGATGACATCGAATGACACCAGAAAACGGATAACGGTTCTGGTACTTTTTATTCTGTGGCAGCGCACCTTTTTCTTTGCCACGCTGCCGGATGACCTGCTGGGCCGCTTCAAATATGTCCTTGGTGATGATAGCTTCGTGGTGGTGTTCCACCCGGTATTTATCTTTCTCACCATGGTTATGATGACGATTAAAATGTGAATCGGTATAGGTTTTCTGGAAAATAGCATCCCCAGTGTAATTCTCGTTTTTCAATATGCCGCGAATGGTTGTTGCAGTCCAATGGGTACCGCGTTTAGCCGGAATTTCCTTTGCATTTAATTCCTTGGCAATGGCATCCGTGCCAATACCGGCGAGTGTTTGATCAAACATAGCTTTTACAATTGTAGCTTGCTCCGGCTGCAGCACCAGTTTTCCCTCTATTACATCATACCCATATGGGGCGTAAGCAAGTTTAAAGGTGCCATTTTGGAAACGGCGCTGTATGGACCAGGTGCTGTTTTCGGCAATCGATACCGATTCATTTTCCGCTAGGCCGCTTAGAATCGATAGCATGAGCTCGCTTTCCATCGATCCGGTATTCAGGTTTTCCTTTTCAAAATAAATATAAACGGTATGCTCCGGTAATTTACGGACCAGTTCCAGACAATCGGTGGTATTGCGGGCAAACCGGCTGATAGACTTTGTCACAATGAAGTCTATTTTTTTATGCTCGCAATCATCTATCAGGCGGAGTAGGGCCGGACGCTTTTCTTTTTTCGTGCCGGTAATGCCTTCATCATAATAAATACCGGCAAACTCCCAGTCCGGATTTGCTGTAATGTAGCTTTCATAGTGCTTTCGCTGTGTGGCAAGGCTGACTAATTGCTCCTCACTATCAGTGGATACCCGGCAGTAGGCCGCTACCCGCAGCTTATGTTTTGGTGTAGGAAATACAAGCTGGCCTCCGATTTTTGTCACCGTTTTCATGGATTTTCACCTCCTTGTAGTGTGACATAGTACCTCTATATGCCGGATATATCAAGGAATAGAGGGCAATATAGCCGCTAATACCGGTGAAAATGTTTTTCGGTTTACTGCCGTTATTTTGGAAAATTCATTAGCAGAAAGCAGGCCTTTATGGAATAGGGACTGCAGTATGTGTTGGGCACGGACATAATCGACTTCGTGCTGCAGTTGTTCCTGTGATATTGACCTTGCTTCGGCTTGTAGCTTATTTGCTTCGAGTGTATGGTTGCTTAGTTGTTCGTTCATGGCAAATCATCTCCTTACAGATAGGCCATGAAATAGGGGAAAGTAAACCTATTTTGTTAGCCCTTATATCTGTAGTCGATGAAATAAGCTGCTATTCGAACCCAAGACATAAAAAAAAGACCTGCCAGAGTGATGAGACTCCAGCAGGTCCATGGTATATATTCTTATTTTATTTTCGTAATTGCTTCAATGCTTCCTGCAGTCGATCCGGTATGGGAAGTCCCATCCGTACAACATTTTCCACAGTGGAAAGCCCCTTGTTGGACAAGTAGAACAAGATGGTGGCAGTTCGTAACACACTGGAAGGACCAGTATTGCGAATGCATCCGTGATGAATCCCTACATGCGTTTGAAAGGGATATCTTGAAACGCTCCTACATGTTCTTTTATAGCTTTCAAACAAAGAGTCGTCCAACAACATATCCTCTCTATCTGCAAACATCTGATCAAACCTATTTTCATGCCAGCATCCCCCTCTATCAAAATATACATCTGCCGTATCACACCATGTTACAGCAAAAAATTGAATAAATAGCCTGTAAAGATAATACCTATTCCAACGACGCCGAAGAAGATAACCAGCAGACGCGGTTTGAGTACCTGTTTTAGAAGAATCGCTTCCGGAAGACTTAACGCGGTCACTGCCATCATGAACGAAAGCGCCGTTCCCATGGAAACACCGGTTCTAGTCAACTCGCTGACTAACGGAATAACACCCGCCGCATTGGAGTACAGCGGTATTCCAATCAATACAGCAATGGGAACAGCAAAGGGGTTGTCTTTTCCTGCATACTGCGCCAAGGTTCCCGCCGGAATCCAGCCATGGATAAACCCGCCGATAGCAATACCAATAAGAACATAGATCCATATGCGTTTAATTAAATCACGAGTAAAAATCCACGCATCATATAGTCTATCCTTCATACACGGTTCAACAATTTCCATGCTGGGTATATTTTGCATTTCATAAACATATGCTTCTACAAATTTTTCCATTTTCATTCTGCCGATAATCATACCCCCTATCACAGCAATAATTTCTCCTGATAAAATATAAATTAACATAATTTTCCAGCCAAACAACCCGTACAGAAGACCTACGGCAATTTCATTTACCATAGGTGCCGCAATCAAAAACGAAAAAGTCACACCCAAGGGAATTCCCGCTTCTACAAACCCGATAAAAAGAGGAACTGCAGAGCAAGAACAAAAAGGCGTTACGATTCCCAGCAGAGCCGCCAAGACATGTCCAACTACTTGATTTCCTTTTGTATGAGAAAGAATTTTTTTTGTTTTTTCCGGAGGAAAGTAGCTGCGAATAAATGTAATGGCATAAATAATAATCATCAAAAGTATCAGTATTTTCACTGTATCAAAAATAAAGAAATTAACAGCACTGCCCAGTTTGCTCTCCGGCAAAAGCCCCAGCGCCGTATAGGTTAAAAAATCAGCAATTACCTGCAGCCAATCAAACATAGTGCACCTCCGTCTTGCCCATTATGATGAAAATCATTGTTCTTCGGCAATATATCGCTTGATTTCTTCTGCCGTGCATACCTTCCCCGCCATTTTCACCTTTTCATTGATTACAATAGCCGGAGTCCGCATAACACCGTATTTCATGATTTCGCGGATATCCTGTACTTTAATAATCGTACTATCAACTTGTAATTCACGAACCGCTTTTTGTGCATTTTCTTCGAGTTTTTTACAATTGACACACCCGGAACCTAATATTTTAATTTCCATCATTACTGTCGCCCCTTTTCTACTATAAATAAAGTTTTCTTAAACTAAAAAACAAAACCGGCTTCTACATATTTTTCCGTTGCAGCCATGCATTCAAATGCTGTATATCTTTTTGATATATTTCTATGCTTCTTAAATTATCATACACTAGACTATCCAGAAACTTCAGCCGTTCATCCCGCAATATTGAATAATACGCCCATTGTGCCTGCTTGCGGTCAGCTGCTAATCCCGCATTTTTAAGATAACAAAGATGCCGGGAAGCTTTAGTCTGCGTAATCTGTAACGTTTCCATAACATCACATACACACAGTTCCTGTTCATATAATAAATTTAAAATTCGTAACCGAGTTTCATCAGATAATGCCTTTAATACATTAACTATTGTCTGCATCTATGAATCTTCCTTTCGTAGTATATAATAGTCGTATAACCGAATATTCGGTTATACGACTATTATATACTATTGAATGAACATTTGCAAGCCTGTATCGCCTGTCCTTCAATTATGGGAGAGAAATTAATTCCCATTCATGATAATTTTTGACCAAGCACTTAACTTTTTCACCATCTTCGACAATTATTCCATCTCTACTTTCTTTTGAAATAGGAAAAAATGCATTTAAGCAAATAAAAAAAGGACCTGCCAGAGTGATGAGACTCCAGCAGGTCCATGGTATATATTCTTATTTTATTTTCGCAGTTGCTTCAATGCTTCCTGCAGCCGATCCGGTATGGGAAGTCCCATCCGTGCGGCATTTTCCACAATGGAAAGTCCCTCGTTGGACAGATAGAACAAGATGGTGGCAGTCCGCAAGGCGCTGCCGGAACCGAGCATTGTCTCATCCAGCGTATGGGCCACACCGACGAGCACAAAAAGAAGCACCTTCCGGCAGATGCCCATAAAGCCGATCTCACTGGATAGCTGCCGTTCCCGGCAGGCACATAATACACCGGTAACATAATCCAGACAGACGAATGTCAGCAGGGCATAGAGCAGATTGTCAAAGCCGCCGATGAACCATCCCAGCCAGGCACCGATCACCGCACACCCGATTCGTATTTCATTCCATGTCATTCGCATCACCCCGCCAGGGTAGCCTTGATTTCCAGATACTGGTCCCCGTATTTCACATTATCGATAAACTGGATGTTATACTTCTGCCCGCGGAACTTAATGTTCCATTTTTCCGAGATATCCGAGCGGTATCGGATAACAAATGACACATCCTTTTCCAGATGGACGGCTGCGGCAAAAAAAATACTCCCCGCCGTGGATATTGGTTACCTTGGCCCAGGTACTGCCCTTGCTGACCAGCGTGGTATCATACCCGCCCTGCCCATCAGAGACATTCTCCTCCACCATAAACTCAATCCGCTGCTTCATTTCCCCGATATCCATCAGAACACCTCATCCCGATAGGAAAACAGCATGGCCCTCATGAGCTTGATCATGGCATCGAAGTCCGCCGTATCCCGGTTCTCATACAGATAAGCCACACCATACAGAATGGCCGTCTTGATGTCCTCCGGCAGTGTCGTGTAGTCGCTCAGCGGATGGCGCAGTACATTTTCTACCGTCGTCGTGGAGGACTGAATCAGACTGTCGATCAAGGCATCCTCTACATCGTTATCAATACGCAGGTATAATTTAGCTTCGTCCCGTGTTACTGCCATGCTGCCACCTTCCTTCTGTTATTTGCTGGCCTGTTTGAGCGTCTTGATGGCTTCCGGTAATACGATCTTGGCATCGACGCGCTGAGAGCCGAGAAAACCGACCTGACCAGTAACCGCGTATAATTCGTTCAAACGCTTAAAGGTGCGGCCCTGCCTGTCGGCAATCCAGTAGTAGGAGAAATCACCGAACAGCACCGTCTTGGCATCGGCTGCCATCTGCGGCATATACCGGCTGGTGACGACAGGGCAGTTCAGAATCTTATCCGGCACATCGGCACTGACGGAAGGCTGCCAGATATACTGGCCCTGCGTATCCTTCAGCTTCCGGATGGCCTTTACGGTGCTTTCATGCAGCAGCAATGTAGCCGATTTGCGGTACGGTTCGCGGAGCGAATAGTACAACTCAATCAAATCATCAAAGGTAATCGCCGTAGCAGAGGCGGCAGTCGAGCCATCCGAAGCACCGGCAGTATCGACGAGAATGCCGGACGGACGATCCGTTCCGGTGCCGGTGAGGAAGGCTTCTTCTTCGGCATTGCCCAGCCTTCTGGCGAACTCCTGCGCCATGTATCCTTCCAGGTCGAAGGCAGAATCGTTCAACAGTTCTTCGGATACCTTGACGAGCGTACCCAGCTTATGCGCCCCGATGGATACCTGGCCGAAGGTGGTGTTGCTTTCAGTGTAGGCTGCTTCTTCATCCGTCCATGCAGCAGTTCCCTCGCTGGCAACAACCGGAATCTTATGGTCGCCGCTGGCGGTCTGGATCACATGAGACAAAGAGCGCAGCACATTTTCCTCGGCCAGCATCTGGATCAGCGTTCGTTCGAATTCGTCCGGTACGAGGTAGCCGCCCTGTGGATCGGCCCCTTCCTTTAAGGTGTTGCGGATTTCCGGACGGGACTTGCCGCGCATGCTGTCCCAAAAGGCGGGTGCATAGGCGTCGCTGAACCTGCCATGCTTAGTTACATCCTGTTTTGCAGGCTTGTTCACAATAGCGGTTGAAGCCGGCCTGCTTAATTCAAGATCAATGGCAGCCTGCGTTTTCAGTCGGTCGATTTCCTTGCCCAGCGCCATGACATCGGCTTCCATCTTGTCATAGGTGGCGGCATCTTCGGTGGAAAGCGTGTCACCGGCTGCCTGTTTTTCATCCAGGAATGCCTTGGCCTGCTCCCAGATATTAGCACGTTTTTCCTGCAGTTCTAATAGTTTACTCATATTGGTACCTCCATTTAATGTGTTAAGAGCGACAGTCGCCGCTGCAGCGACGCTACGGATATATGTGACTCTGTTTTTATCCTTGATTTCTTGGCGATGGCTTTGTTCAACAACGCATTGGTGACCTGCCGCCGGGAAAAAGAATAACTTCCCATACTGGCAGCATCATGCATTTGTTTACTATCACTATCAGTCAAAATGCTGTCGGCAAAGCCGAGTTCGATTGCTTTTCCTGCATTCATCCAGGTCTCGGCATCCATTAGATGGGATAGCTGGGTGCGGGAAAGGCCGGTCTTTAATTCATAGGCATTAATAATGGATTCCTTGACCTCGGATAACATGGAAATGGCTCGTTCCATTTCATCAGTATCGCCCATGGCGATCGTGAACGGATTGTGGATCATCATCAGTGCGGTCGGAGCCATATTGACGGTTGTTCCTGCCATGGCAATCACAGAGGCAGCCGAAGCCGCAATCCCGTCGATATTGACGTGGACCTGTCCGGCATAATCCATCAGCATGGCATAGATCTGACTGGCCGCTACACAGTCGCCGCCGGGCGAGTTCAGCCACAAGGTGACATTGCCCTGTCCGGATGCCAGTTCGTTTTTAAACAGTTTCGGCGTTATGTCGTCATCAAACCAGCTTTCCTCGGCAATGGTACCGTCAATGGTAAGGATGCGTCCGGCATCATTGTCGGTATTCCAGTTCCAGAATTTCTTCATTTGTTTTTTCCCTCGCTTTCGGTATAAAATTTTCCTGCCTGATCCAGCGGCAGCATATTACCGTTGACCAGATACGTATCGCCGCCCTGTTCGGCAGGGATGCGGTTCATATCCTCAAGCTCCCGGATGTCGTTGGCGGAGAGCCAGCCGTTCTGCCTGCCGATGGCATACCCGTTCATGCGGCTCTGGTAGTCGCCGCGCAGCAGACCGTCCACATTAAATTTTGTAAAGATTTGTGCGCGTTCCGATGGCAATACCAACTGCTGGTTCATGGCCTGTTCCCAGCGGACGCACCAGGGATTCAAGGTATATTTGACAAATTCCAGCGACTGCTGCTCGATATTGGAGAAGGTGGACTTTTCCAGATCCCCGACCATATGCGGCGGCACCCGGAAGATACGGGCGATTTCGTCGATCTGGAACTTCCGCGTTTCGAGGAACTGCGCCTGATCCGGCGGAATGGATAGCTGCTGAAAGGTCATGCCTTCCTCCAGCACGGCCACATTGTGCCGGTTCGTGCCGGAAAATTGGGCATGCCAGCTTTCCCGCAGTTTGACCGGATCTTTCACGATGCCCGGGTGTTCTAAGATGCCGCCCGGTGTAGCACCGTTGGCAAAGAATAACGCACCGTACTGCTCGGCTGCCAGCGACATGCCAATGGCGTTCTTGGCCATGGCAATTGGACTGTAACCGATAAGTCCGTCAAACCCGAGACCCGGAACATGCAGCACCTCATCCTGCGACAGGACAATCTGCTGGCAGCGGTTATCCGCACCGAACTCGTCCGAGTCCTTGGAGTAGGTATAGATAAGCTGACCGTTCGCGGCCCGACTGACATCCATCTTGCTGGGCAGCAGCGGGTACAGTGCAATCGGCTGCCCGGTGCCGTTCCGGATGATCTGTGCGTAGGCATTGCCCCATAACAACAGATAGCTCATGAGCGTTTCCCGGAAGATGAAACTCGTCATCTCCGGATTAGGGACATCATGAAGCAACCTATACAGCGGATGATTGATGGTCTTTTCCCTGCCGCCATCTGGTGTATACCGGTATAGATTAAGTGGCAGTCCGGCAATAGCCTCAGACAGTACTCGGACGCAGGCATAGACCGCCGTTGTCTGCATGGCGGTTCGTTCGGTCACCACGTTTCCGGAGGAGGTCGGGCCGAACAGGAATGTAAAGGCTGTAGACAGGTAGTTCTTCGGCTTGTCGCGCGAACGAAATAGTCCAGATAATATATGCAATGGTATCACCTCCAAAAAAATTGCAAAGAGTATTTACAACTGAATTCGGATGCTTTACAATAAAAGCATCCAATATTGGTTACTATAAATTTATAAGGAGAAAACAAAAATGAAATCAACCTATCAAACTTTTCTTGACGAAAATCCGAAATGCGGGAAAGACCTTATTTCAAATCAACATGCTCAGGCAACATTTTTTTTATTGTCGTCCGATAGAAACATTATCGCAATGATCGATGCTTCCGAAGCAGGGAGACCAGCTATTGAAGCAACATACTCAGTTGTAGAAGATTATTACGACAGAAACAAATCATCCGATTTCGACTTAACTAATGACCAACGCAGAACAGTTGTGGGATGTATGATTAAAACAATACTCGCCCCGTTCGGATACGTACCCGTTGAACCAAAGACAAAGACACAAAAAGAATTGTCGAGGTCTTCCAGAGCTAAGTATTTTAAGAGCGGAAGTTGCTATTACTTTGATTCTGCAGCACCCGCAACCATGCAGATTTGCCGAGCGGTTATGGAAATCTCACAAGACCAATAACCCCCTTTGGTCATATACACTTTCGCTGTTGTCGTTGCCGCAGCGGATGGCACGGTCGAGTGCCATGACCGTAGCCACGACACCGTCGATCTTTTCGGTGGATTTCTCTTTATCCGGCTTGATATTGCCTGCCGGATCGGATTTGATGAAGATATTGTCCATCATCCAGCGCAGCACCGGATGCCCGCCGTGGGCGATCTTCTTTTCCAGCGTCAGCTTCATCAGTTCCTTGGTGGGAGGACTCATATCCTTGAATCCCTGCCCGGACGGGACGACGGTAAATCCCATACCCTCGAGATTCTGCACCATCTGTACCGCGCCCCAGCGGTCGAAGGCGATCTCGCGGATGTTGTACTGTTCGCCCATCGTTTCGATAAACTTTTCGATGTAGCCGTAGTGGACGACGTTTCCTTCCGTCGTGTGCAGGAATCCCTGTTTCTGCCATACGTCATAGGGGACATGGTCCCGCCGGACGCGAAGGGACACGTTTTCCTCCGGTATCCAGAAGTAGGGAAGCACGACATAGTTGTCTGCTTCATCCTGCGGCGGAAACACCAGCACAAAAGCTGTAATATCCGTTGTGGAGGATAAGTCCAGTCCGCCGTAGCAGACGCGTCCTTTTAATTCGTCCGGCTGTACGGGGAAGGCACAGGCATCCCACTTGTCCATCGGCATCCAGCGGATTGCCTGCTTGACCCATTGGTTCAGACGCAGTTGTCTAAATGCATTCTCCTCAGCAGGATTCTGTCTGGCAGACTCGCAGGCCGCCTTAACTTTGTCTATACCGACCGTAATGCCGAGCGAGGGATTGGCTTTCTTCCACACCTTCACATCCGTCCAGTCGTCGGTATCCTTGGCCCCGTATATCACCGGATAGAAGGTGGCATCAATCTTACGGCCTGCGATAATATCCAGTGCCTTTTGGTGGGTTTCATAGCAAATGGAATGGGTGTCCGTTCCGGCTGTCGTAATAAGGAAATACAACGGCTGCGTTCTGGCATCGCCGGAGCCTTTGGTCATAACATCAAACAGCTTCCGGTTCGGCTGCGTGTGCAGCTCATCGAAAATCACGCCACTTACGTTAAAACCGTGCTTGCTGTAGGCATCGGCGGATAATACCTGATAAAAGCTGTGCGTGGGAAGGTAAATGATCCGTTTCTGTGAAGCCAGGAGCTTCACCCGTTTGGATAAGGCCGGACACATCCGCACCATATCCGCCGCCACTTCAAAGACAATGGATGCCTGCTGGCGGTCGGCGGCACAGCCATACACTTCGGCACGTTGCTCCCCGTCACCGCAGCATAAAAGCAAGGCTACCGCTGCCGCCAGTTCCGACTTGCCCTGCTTCTTGGGAATCTCGATGTAGGCGGTATTGAACTGCCGGTAGCCGTTCGGCTTTAAGATGCCGAACACATCACGGATAATCTGCTCCTGCCAGTCGATTAGTTCAAACGGCTTCCCAGCCCAGGTTCCCTTGGTGTGGCAGAGACATTCGATAAAAGACACGGCATAGTCCGCCATGGTCTTGTTGTATTTGGAATCTTTGGCCTTGAATTTCGTGGATCGGTAGCGTTTCAACGTTCGCAAACAGCATCACCTCCTTTGCGGCAACAAAAAAACCGCCGAGGTTGGCAGTCTTGGTGTACAAATTATGATATTGTGTGATTATTTCTTTCTGATTTTAAGGCAGCGGTCTATGCCGTACAGCACGTTCAACGTGCTGCCGTTGTCCCAATGCACCAGCAGGCTGCCGGTGTCATCCACACCGACAACCGTTCCTTTTGTGCCATTCGGTGGAGCCTGGGCATCATCCATTTGCAGCAGTACAATCCGCGTTCCGGCAGGATATGCACTGCGCAGTTGCTCCAATCGTTCCTTATTCGGATATTTCATCATTATGTTCCTTTCTGCCGTTTTTAAAGGCCGAGGAACCGGAAAGGTGCTGCAGGAGCAGCTTCCGTTCGTCCTTGTATTTCGTACCGATAAAGCCAAGCCGCAGCAGGAAGCAGCGGAAGTCGTATTTCTCGTTGATGGATGGGTGTTCCGTTGCCAGTACCCTTTTCTGCTTCTTTGCCAGATGGCAGAGCGCCGTAATGAAATGGGTGTAGGCTTTGACCGTATCGGCATCCGGGCAGCCGGTAAACCAAGGAAATAACACTTTATCCTCTGTTACCTGCATCCGCAGCACATCAGTTTGGAAAACTTTTAACATGAGATTGCTTTTTGCCTGAATCAGTTTCTTCAGGTTTTCCAGTGCCGTATCAGTGAAGAAGGAGCGCGGCATGGCAATCACCAAATCGTCTATGTTCTCCTGCTTAGACGCCGAATCGTCAGGTTCTTTCTCTATTGGTTCGGCTGGATCGACATGGAATCCCATGCTGTCGAGTTTCTCGAGTAAATTCTTAATGTCTGTACTGTCATCAAAATTAAGATTGCCATCGCGGTCGACCGTAAAACAGTCAATTTCGTAGGCATAGCTTGGAATCCCCTTATACACTTTGGCGGCTCCGGTAATGGTGCTGATGGCATCCGCCAGTTCCTTACGTGTTTTTCCTTGTGCATGGTACAAAATTTTCATAGTAGTAAACCCCTTTCATTTTTTGTCATGTACATATATCACTCTAACCGGCCACTATAGCAAGGGGTTTGTACCACAAATTACACGTATTATTCCTGTACTGCCGACATTTTACCGAGCAGTTTTCCGGTCAGCCACAGGCCACCGTCAATGAGCGTCGGCAGGAAGCATTGATCGCGGAATTTGTTCCAACCGGTTTCCTTGTCAGCGGATGCCTGCAACGCAGCGGTGTAGGCATCCGCCACTTCCTTGGCTGCCGGAAGCACCGTCGTATGGAGCCAGGAAATGGTGGCGTTCTTGGCGTCCTCCTGCACCGAGTCCAGAATGTGTTCCTTGAGTTCGTTTTGAATCGTTTCAATATCCATATTAGTATCTCCCTTCAAAATCTGTTATGCCGCGGGCAATGGCCCGGGCGAAATCATCCGCGTTATTTGTGAGCAGCGCGGCATCATCCTCGTTATCAATAAAAGCTGTTTCCACCAGAACGGCGGGCATCGTGGTGTCTTTCAGCACGATGAGGTTGGGCCGTTCCTTCAGACCACGATCCACTGTGCCGAGGCTCTGCACAATCTGCGACTGAATGCAGGCGGCAAGCTGCGGGGACGAACCGCTGTTGTTGGCATAGATAAGCGTTTCTGTACTGCTGGCGCAGCCGCTGTCGGCATTGCAATGCAAACTGACGAATACATCAGCAGGCCATGTATTTGCTGTATCCACCACACAGGGCAGATCCGGTGTTTCCCCAGCCAGATTATCACTTTGCAGGAGCTGCACCTCGCAGCCTGCCGTCTTTAAATATGTTTGGATGAGACTGCCAATCGTAGCAGCCACATCACATTCCCGCAGTCCGGTATTGGGGTTCACCGCGCCGCTGTCCCGTTCCCGGTCATGCCCGGGGTTGATAAATACACGCATTATGTTGCCTCCATTTCAGTATAGGTATACGTTTTCCCGTTCCGTGTCACGGTTACCCGTTCGTCCGAGCCGACCTGCTCAATGTAACGTTTCACGATCACATCACAGAACTTTTCATCCAGCTCCACCATATAGCAGCGTCGCTTCGTCTGTTCGCAGGCCAGCAGCGTTGAGCCGCTGCCGCCAAATGGATCCAGCACGGTGCAGCCGGTCATACTGGAATTTAAAATAGGATAAGCCAACAGCGGGATCGGCTTCATCGTTGGATGGTCCGCATTTTTCCTAGGCTTGTCAAACTCCCATATAGTGGATTCCTTCCGTCCGGTGTACCATTCGTGCTTTCCTTTCTTCTTCCAACCATAAAGCACCGGCTCGTGCTGCCACTGGTAGGGAGAGCGTCCCAGCACCAGCGACTGCTTCTTCCAGATGCAGCAGCCGGACAAATAAAAACCGGCATCCGAGAAGGCTTTTCTAAAGTTAAGTCCCTCGGTGTCGGCGTGGAATACATAGATACTGGCATCGTCTGCCATGACGGTGTGCATGCAGGTGAACGCATCATATAAGAATTGGTAGAATTTGTCGTCCTGCAGATGGTCATTCTTGATTTTTCCGGCCCGGCCTTCGTAGTTGACATTATATGGCGGATCGGTGACCACCAGATTGACCGGTGTTCCCTGCAGCAATCGCTGGTATGTTTCCGGCTGGGTGCTGTCGCCGCAGAGCAGGCGATGGATTCCCAACTGCCACATATCACCTGCCTTGGAAAATACCGGCTTTTTGAGTTCGGCATCCACATCAAAGTCATCATCGTGTACACCATCCTTTATATCGTCCTTGAACAGGTCGTCCAGTTCCGCCGGATCAAACCCGGTAAGCGATACATCAAAGTCGCTGCCCTGCAGGTCGGTAATGAGTAGGGCTAATTTATCCGTATCCCAATCGCCGCTGATTTTATTAAGGGCGATGTTTAGGGCTTTTTCCTTTTCGGTGTCCATGTCAATGACGACGCAGTCAATTTCCGAGATGCCCTCCTGCTGGAGCACCTTCAGGCGCTGGTGCCCGCCGACCACGTTGCCAGTGCGCTTGTTCCAAATGACAGGTTCGACGTAGCCGAACTCGTCCAGCGAGCGTTTCAGCTTTTCGTATTCCGGATCGCCCGGCTGCAAATCCTTTCTCGGATTATAGGCTGCCGGGATAAGGTCTTGTATGTTCTTTTTGATCAATTCCATAATTATTTTCCTTTCCGTGCCTGCAACAGGTGTTCCATCATCGTATCCTGCGGACTTCCTACAAATGCTGTGGTACAGTTCTGCTTGACGATATCGAAAATCTCATACCAGAGCAGGTTCGCCTGCTTCTGGAATGACTGGCTCATCTGCACGAACGGACTGGTAATGGCACCACCGGTCGTGGGGTGCTTTCCAAGAAGTCCATAGGTGCTGATGGCTTCCTCGCACTGGATATACCGGGCAAATGCCTGAGCATAGGCTTCCAGCAGTCGGGGATTGACGAGTCGTTCGCAGCCGCGATCCTTCAGCCATTGCCAGGTCTGGCGGAACAGGTCATCCGCACCGAGCGGCTTGCCGTCCCGCTGCCGGGCAGACAAATAGTCGCTGGGATTCGGCATATCTTCGCCGGTGAGATCTGCGGCATCATTTAAATCCGCCCCTTCTAAGGTGGGCGTCGGTAGGTCGATAATGGTGGCTGCTTTTCCCTTGTCGATTTTATCGGCCAGCGCCTCCGGCTTGTCTCCGGCGCGGATCCGTCTGCCGCCGCGATTGGTTCCGTCCTTGGCCATGGCTGTTCAACTCCTTTCCCATGCGGTAAATCCCCCGTTTGAACTGCAATTTTTGTGCGTGTGACCCCAGCACCGGTCTAGCATTTGGGTGCGCCAGAGATTTTGACCGCCCCTCCTGGCAGAGCGTAGTCATTCGTAGTGGTATTCCTTTCTGGCATGATGCCAGCGGTCGTCCATCTCGGCGGTGATCTTTGAGTGGCACGGCTTGCATAATGCCATAAGGTTATCCTCGTCATGGGTGCCACCGCGGGAGAGGGGACGGATATGGTGCACCTCCGTTGCCGGAGTGGTCTTGTGGTTCTTCAGACACATCTCGCATAAGGGGTGTTTTCCGATGTACCGGTCCCGGATGCGCTTCCATGCTCTGCCGTATCGTTTCTTGACAACAGGACTGCGCTCGTACGCGTCATAACGTTTGTCCATTAATTTTTGGTGCTGCTCGCAGTACCGGTTCACGGTCAGCTCCCTGCAGCCGGGGTAGGCGCACGGCTTTTTGGGTTTCCAAGGCAAAGCACTCATCTCCAGACATAGCAAAAGCCTTCAAGGGATTGCTCCCACGAAGGCTTTTCACATTCTTTCATGCTATTAGTATACCATGTAAAGCAGACAAATGCGTCCGCGATTTTGGACATCAGGTCTTCCCAAATAAAAGCAAGGCAAAGCACTCATCTCCAGACATAGCAAAAGCCTTCAAGGGATTGCTCCCACGAAGGCTTTTCACATTCTTTCATGCTATTAGTATACCATGTAAAGCAGACAAATGCGTCCGCGATTTTGGACATCAGGTCTTCCCAAATAAAAGCAAGGCAAAGTTCTCATCTCCAGACATAGCAAAAGCCTTCAAAGGATTGCTCCCTCGAAGGCTTTTCTTACACTTTTAGGCTATTAGTATATCACACGTTAAGCAGGTACATGCGTCCGCGATATTACTCATGCTGCTAAAATAATTGGGAATGGCTGCCCAAACGATACAAAAGAAGAACAAGTACATCATCTCTTGTTTCATAAACGAGAAGCCAATCTGGATCAATATGGCATTCCCGGCAACCTTTGTATGTTCCACCTAAATCATGGTCTCTATATTTTTCATCCAATTGTTTTCCTTGGGCCAATTGCTCAATGACAGAGAACAGCACATCTATATCTTTGTTCTGCTTCTTTGCCAATTTCAAATCTTTCTTAAATTGAGTGGTGAATTTTACTTCGTACTTCATTTTTCAAGGGCCACACGCAAATCTGTCATATTGGTATACCCTTTTACTTTTTTATTAATGGCGATTCGTTTGCCTTCTTCAATGGCAGATCTAGTTGTTGCATTAGGAACGTCAAGAGTGAGACGGAAGGGAATGCCATTTTCTCGTATCGTTGTTTTTAAGAATATGTTTACCGCCGTCGTCATATTCATTCCCAGAGCATTGAATATTTTCTCAGCCTGATTTTTGACTTCCTTATCCGTCCGGATATTCAAATTTGTATTTACCATATTCAACACCTCCATTTCTGTCTTGAATATAGCATTATTTTTGGCTGATGTCAACACAATGTCAATATAATAAACACATAGCAAAAGCCTCCAAAGGATTTGCTCCCTCGAAGGCTTCTCTCACACTTTCATGCTATTAGTATACCACGTCAAATGAATAAATGCGTCCGCGATTTTGGACATCATGTCTTTCCAAATAAAAGAATAGCAAACTTAGCTAATGCACGATTCTTCCTTTTGTAGGCAGACGACCGTTCGATGTGGAAATGATCAGCGATGGCATAGACAGCGCTCGTTTGTGCATCCTCATCAGCATAGAAGGTTTGCAGTACATATTGCTTGTCACTGCTTAGTTTCTCCCATGCGGGCTGAAACCATGCCATGTACTCCAACGCCTGCCGGTAACGTTCCTTCAGGATGTCGATGTCTGCCAGACCGGAGATGATATGATCTTCTGTTGCATGTGGGTTGCTGGAGTGCGGCATCCCATCGAAACCGGACGGATGCAGGCTGGTCATGGCAGCATATGCCTGCTTGATATCCTCGCTGGTATTTTCGATGATGAACTGCATGCTGCCGTAATCCCGGATGGCATCAATGGCGCCGCTTCGTTTATTCAGATACTTCCAGATAACACTCATAGGCTGCCTCCTTGCAAGCTGGCCCGGACTGCCTCAATCAGTGCAGCCTGGGTTTTGTTTTTTTCTTTCAATGATTTCATAATGGTTTCATCTATGGTTCCGGCAGTCAGAATGTGATGAATGACGACCGTATCCGTTTGTCCTTGCCGCCAGAGTCTGGCATTCGTTTGTTGGTATAATTCCAAGCTCCAGGTTAGTCCAAACCAGACGAGAGTGGATCCGCCTTGTTGCAGGTTTAGACCATGTCCGGCAGAGGCGGGGTGGAGAATAGCAACAGGAATAACACCAGCGTTCCAATCTGTTATATCTTGTGAAGTCTTGATTTCTCGTACCGTAAACCGTTGCTGAATCCGTATCAGATCATGCTTGAACCAGTATGCAATCAATACGGGTTTGCCATTGGCACCTTCAAGAATGTCCTCCAGGGCATCGAGTTTTCGGTCATGAATGGGAATGATTCGTTTTTCCTCATCGTAGACGGCACCGTTTGCCATCTGGCATAGCTTGTTCGATAGGGCAGCCGCATTTACGGCATCAATTTCTTTCCCATCTAGTGAAAGCACAAGCTGGGAACACATGGTGTCATACATGTTTCGTTCTGGCTTTGATAACTGTACATGGATTTCATTTCGTACTAATGCTGGCATGGTCAGATACTCCTTGCTTTTCATGGAAATGGTGATGTCTGCAATACGTCGATAGATTTCTTCTTCCGCACCGGGTTTTGGCTTGTAAGAAAAGATCATCTGTTGGTTCCGTTTATCTGGTTGGAAAAATTCACTCCGGTAATGGGTGATAAAACGACCAAGTCGCTGTCCCATATCCAACAGGCGAAACTCTGCCCATAGATCCATCAGGCCATTTGAAGAAGGCGTACCTGTCAGTCCTACGATGCGTTTTACCTTGGGACGAACTTTTAACAAGCTCCGAAACCGTTTTGCTTGATATGATTTAAATGAAGAAAGCTCATCGATTACCAGCATGTCGTAATGAAAGGGGATGCCGGAATCTTTTATCAACCAAGGCACATTCTCACGATTGATAATATGGATATTGACCTGCTGCAAGAGTGCGGTTTTTCGTTCCGTAGCCGTACCAATAGCAACGGTATACGTTAAGTCATGCAGATGGTCCCATTTCTGAATTTCCGCTGGCCAAGTATCTCGTGCTACACGTAGGGGTGCAATCACCAATACGCGATGGACGTCAAAACTGTCATAGATTAATTGCTCTATAGCGGTTAAGGTAATGACGCTTTTTCCCAATCCCATATCCAGTAAAATGGCAGCCGTTGGATTTTTTAGGATGAAGTTTGTGGCATAGGTTTGATAATTATGGGGCTTGTATTGCATCCAGTATTCCTCCTATCTGCGTACTATTGTCGATGCAGTATACCGGAAAGCCAAGTGCTTCTAACTGGCGCTTCCGATGTACCTGCAGCGGTCGCATTTTCTTTCCGGGTGCTTTAAGCTCCACAAAGGCAATGCGTCCATTGGGCAGCAGCACCAATCTATCCGGCATCCCGTCATATCCGGGGGAGACGAATTTGGGACAGATGCCGTCTTTATGTTTTACGGCCTGTACAAGCTGCTGTTCGATTATTTTTTCTCGCATGATTTCCTCCGTCAGAGTGTTTAGTATCGACTTTTCATCAAGATGTGTGACACCCCCGACACCTGGTTACTATAACTTCCTATAGGGGTTAATTTTTAAGGGCCTATAGAGACTTTAGGGTAGGAGGTGTCGGAGGTGTCACGCTTTAGTTTAAAATGGCTTTTTCTGTCAGCCGTATTCCGCGAACAAACCGGCCTTGGCGATTTCTGAATCGTACGATTCCGGCTTGTTCAATGGCAGTATAAAAATCGGCAGAATTTCGCACATAATCACCGGTAACATTACAAAAGTTTCGATACGCAGTATAAAAATCACCGGATTTTTCCTGATAGGCTTTACCAAGCTCACAGCACTCATCCAGGAAATGGCCGAGCCAGTCGTTGTTTTCACGATACGAGCCGATGGCTTCCCGCACACAAGCTGGTGTGGTAAGCTGAAAATTTTTTTGAATGATCTTCTGTGCCCCTTCAATGATCCAAGTCAGGACATACTCGCCCTCGGACAGCACCCTGCCTCGGGCTCGGGCGACCTCCGGAACCGGGTCCACGAGATTGAATGCGGCATAGGCTGCCGAGAGAAAGTCCGTGATCGGCTTGCCCTTGTAGGCCCAGACGCATTGTCCGCGGTATTTCACGCCGAGGCGCTCCGGATTGTGTCGGCTGTGTCCGATGAAGATCTGCTCGCCGTGGCGGGTGAGGATCCAGCCGTTCGCAGTCTGATGCCATTTGCGTTTCGGGAAGCTGCGTTTCCGCTTGGAGCGGTTGCGCATCTGGCGTTCGCGTTCCTTGGCGGCGAGGATGTCGCCTTCCATGACTCCGGCGCAGATGCAGCCGACCGATACGTCCTCGAAGTAGTCCGGGTGCGTCATGACGTGCACGTAGCGGACCTTGGTGCAGCCGCACAGCTCGCAGATGTGCAGTGGCGCGTCCCAGTCATCCTCGCGGATGTCGTATATCCTTTTGCAGGTCCATCCGGAGAGCGGTGCTCCCCAGCTGCGCAGTGTTTTCTGGCAGCGGGCGAGATAGCTTTTGTCCGGCTGTCCGTCATGGCCTAAGCTTTGTCCTGTATCTTGCATGGTGTAAAAACCTCCGTGTTTTCAATGTTTCTGGGGTTTTGTCCCTTCTGTCGCTTTTGTCCCTTAATCCGTAAACAAAAATGGTTTGGTAGAGGAATTGAGAATAAATAAATAATTCTTTTTGGCTTTTTATAGGGGTTCGGACAAAAGGGACAGAACCATGAAACCCTTGTGTTTCCTGATGCTTTCCTGTACCAAGAACTGTCCTGAAGGGCAGGACAGGCATAGGACGGAATGACAAAAGTCCTACTTCTCATAGAACTTCGGATTGACGGCATACTTCGGAAGCGGCGGCCTGCCCGTGCCGGAATACTTCTGAGGCTTCTGCGCGATGTACCCGTAGTCCTCAAGGAAGTCCAGCACCGGCTGGATGGAGTCGACCGTCTTGAAGGTGCGGCACATGCGCATCGCGGCACGCCGGTCGAAAGCGGTGAGCTTCTGCTCCTTGATCCGCTGCAGGATCATGTCCGCGTTCCGGTACATCGCATCCTCCGGCAGCACGGAGTAGGCGGCCAGCGCGTGGTTCAGGAAGTAGCGGCCCAGCCGGATAGCGTCGGCCATCGTCTTGCCGGAGACCGTCAGCGCTCCGTGGGTGTTAAGGAAGTCGTGGCTCTGGTAGGTGCCAGCCCGGCAGAGGAGGCCGGACATGCGCAGCACGTTGCCGACGAGCTTTCCCGCCCAGTCGGCCATCTCCGCATAGTCGGTCGTGAGCTTCGGCTCCAGCCAGTTCGCGAACGACTCGAGCTCCTGGTCCGCTTCCTGAGAGAGTGTCATGATCTGCGGCTTTTCCGGATACTCGTCGTCCAGGAGGTTTACGACCAGACGCTCGTAGGCGCGGTAGATGCCGTCGGTCACGGCCTCGCTCCGGTACCTGCGGCTTCCCACGCTGGAGACCGGCATGCTGTAGAGGAACCTTGCGGTGAGGCCTCGTCCGCGGAAGGTCGTGTTGCTGAGGACTGCGGAGACGACGTTCGGCTGCGCCATCAGGAGGATGGTGAGCGCCGGGTCCATGATGCTTTCGCTGTCCCTGCCGATTCGGTCGACGCGGATCGTGTCTCCCGAGTAGCCCTTCAGCATGACGTCGATGTTCACGTTCCGCGTGTAGATGCCGGACAGGGTGTCGAAGATGCCGCCCTCGCTGGAGATGAGGAAGGCGTGGCCGTGGTTGCTGGCGATGACGGAGACGAGCTTCTCGGTTGTGATGTCGTCCACGTAGAGCTGCAGCGGGTTTGTCTCCTCGAAGTCGGCGACCTCCTGTGCGATGCGCTCCAGTTCCTCCGGGTCGGCGGTGCCTTTGGCGACCTTCTCCTCGAGGGCCTTCTGCCTGCGTTCCAGCACGCGCTTCTGCATGTGTCCGGCCTCGACCGCAGCGGCGTTGCTCTTGTTGTATTCGACCTCGTAGTCGTTGACCGGCTGCAGCATGAGATGCAGGACCGATGACTTCCTCTCGGACGGCGGCGCGATCACGATCACATATGTGTTCAAGGGCTCCACCCAGTCGGATTTACCCTGAATCCGGTACTTCTTCTGAAGGCAGGTCGAGAGAACGGATATGGCGATGGAGCCTGCCATGTCGACAGAGGTCTGCGTGCTTTCCGCGACGGCCTTCACATAATTGGCGATGGGCTCCGGCAGGGCGTCGACCGGGAAGGGTGCCATCGTGTACCGTGAGAACGGCAGCGGCTCGTCCCAGCCGGGATTCGGATTGTTGTACTCCTGCGGGCTCACGTAGCCGGGCTGGCTTGCGATCTTCGCATAGTATTTCTGTGCGCTTCTCCAGATGTGGTTCAGTTCTTCCGTGGAGAGCGGCGGCTGGCATTTCTCCGCCTGCATGAAATACGCGTTCTTGGATTCTTCTGTATCACCATAGCGTTTCATGGAGCGTACTGCCCACCGGAACATCGTGGTGTTGCGGCTGCCCTCCGGAATGGTCGCTTGGCTTTCGTAGCCGCCCGGCATGTCCCTGTCGAACTCGTCCCCGTAGAGGAAGTCCGTGAGCGTCTTTCTGCTCGGATGGAACTCGACCTTGGGGTCGCGTGTCCCGTAGAGGAATCGCGCCGCGTCGAGCGCGTTCGCATCCAGGTAGGGGAAGATCTCGTGCAGGAGCTGCTTCAACGCGGCATAAGCCTCGTAGTCGGTCATCGGGTCGATCTGGAAGAACAAATGGAAGCGCGGCCTTGCGGACTTCCCGTCCTTGGGACGATTGTTGTGGCGGCTGTAGTGGACGGCAAAGAAGACGCCGGGCAGCGCCTTCCGGATATTCGCTGGCGTCTTCCAGTCTGCCGGATCATCCGAGTGGTCGTTGTCGCAGTCGACGGGAAGGCAGTCCGAGGAGATGAAGTTGTCGTTGCCGCGGTAGTTGTTCCTGTACTTGGCGCACACATGGTCGTGGGAGACGGCTCTCTTGAAGCTCGCCTCATCGACGACCTGGATCGGGTGCGGGTAGACGCAGTTGGATTCCTGCTGGTAGGCATCGGACGTGTAGATGGTGAACATCAGTCGTACACCTCCTTGGATTCCTCCTCCAGCACCTGCGTGATGAACTTGAGTGCCGTGATCATGGTGGCAAGCTCGCAGTCGCCGCCGAGGGTGACCTCGAAGCCGCCGTTCCCGTAGTGGTCCTGTATCGGGTTCACGCGGATGTCCGTGCCGCCAAGATCCGTGATGCGCAGATAGGTGCGTCCGCCATGTCCGGTGTCGCCGCCCTTGTATCCGGTCGTCCCGGCCTCGGCCTCGAGCACGTTCGCGCTGGTGATCTCGCGGCTGTATGTGGTGATTCTGGTTCCGTCATAGAGCGTCCGCTGGTTTTCTTCGATTGCATGCATAAGTGTTAGACCTCCTTCAAATCCTCTGTGAAATAGCGCAGCCGGTAGCCCTTCCAGCGGGCTCTTCGTATTTCCGCTGCCATGCCGTTCGAGATCCTGTCTCCGAAGACCCAGACCTCGGCGCACTTGCTCATGAGCGCGTTTCCGAAGAAGAGTCCGAGCTCGCGCTCCCGTTCGTCGCTGTCGTCAAGGAACTGCGGAAACAGCAGATGCGGCGCGATGGGGATGTATCCCTGTTCGACTGCGAACCGGCAGTAGCGCCGGGCGTCCGCGACGTTCCTCTGGATGTCTCCCGCGTACGGGGAGCAGACGTAGATGATGGGACGGAAAGCGCGGAAAGCCTTCTTCTCCTCAAGTTCGATAAGGCTCAGTGCCTCGTAGCATGTCGGGTCCGGATAGCCCTCAACATTCTTGTAATCCAAACCGGTATCCTCCTTTCCGGCAGGCAATAGAAAAAGCGGCCTGCCTCTACTTCCCACTGGAGGGGACAGACCGCTTTTGACGAAACAGACTCAGTCTTTCTTATAGAAATCGCAGACATAACCGTCCGCGCGGAGCACCAGACCGTCCGCCCACGCAGGGACGCGTCCCATCTGCTCGCACAAGGTGTCAAGCGATACGCGCGGATCGGCTTCGATAACCAGCTCGTCGTGGATATGCATGCAGATGTCGCAATGACGGAGTGTTTTCATCGAATTGCACAGAATGTCGCGGCTTGTGGCCTGCACGATGTTCTCCACGAACTTCGGGCCGTACGATTCGAGGCGTTCCCATTTCTTCGTACCGCCCACGCCCTCATAGGTTATGCACTCACCGCCGAAACGGTTCATGCCGACCTTCGGCTTCACATACGCAAGACTCCTGCCGGAAGGCAGTGTGATGAATAGCATGCCAGCCTTCCAAAAGAAGGCAAGCCTGCCGAGACGGGTGGTTTTGTGGTTCTTCACGGCAGCCATGACGGCCTTGTCGACGTCCCACCAGAACTTCACGATCTGCTGGTTCGCGTCCCGCCACGAGGAGACGATGTCCGGAAGCTCATCCTCAGACAGGCCCATTTCAAGAGCACCCATCGCCTTCAAAGCACCGGTCGAGCCGCCGTAGCCGCATGCCAGTTCAGCGATCTTTCCCTTGGCGCGAAGCTCTCCGTTTACGCCGTGCTTGACGACCGGCTTGTGGAACATGCGGCTTGCCGTCGAGCAGTAGATGTCCTCGCCGTTCGCGAACGCGTCAGACTTCCATTTCTCGCCTGCGTACCATGCGATGACGCGTGCCTCGATGGCGGAGAAGTCCGCCACGTAGAACCGGCAGCCGTCCTTCGGAATGAAGGCAGTGCAAATAAGCTGGCTGAGTGTCTCCGGGACATCCTCGTAGATCATCTTCATGGCCTCATAGTCGCCGGACTTCACGAGAGCCCTTGCAGCATCCAGGTCAGGCAGATGGTTCTGCGGCAGATTCTGAAGCTGGATGAGCCGTCCGGCCCATCGGCCTGTGCGATTCGCGCCGTAGAACATGAACATGCCGCGAGCGCGGCTATCGGAGCATACGGCGCGCTGCATGGTCTGGTATTTCTTCACGCTGGATTTCGCAAGCTGCTGCCGGAGCTCCAGCACTTCAGTGAGTTCAGGTGGCGCGGTTTTGAGCAGGGCTGTCACTGCTTTTTTGCCGATGCTGTCGACCTCCATGCCGTTGTCGGAGAGCCACTGCTTCATCTGCTGGACGCTGTTCGGATTCTCCAGATTCGTAATCGCCTGCATCTTCTCTGTCAGCTCGCTGCGGGAGCGGGTGTCCATGTCGATGGCCTTCTCCACGAGATCCATGTCGATGCGCACGCCTCGGTCGTTGATCTCCTGGTCGATGTGGTACTCGTCCCACACGAAGTCCGGCACCGGGAAGTTCCGCAGTTTCCTTTGGATCAACATCTCGACCTCGACGTCGCGCTGGTTGTACTTCTTGAATGTCGCCCATTTGCCGGGATCATCCGATTGCAGGTTCCGAGTGCGTCCGCCGTTCGCCTTGGTGGGTGCGCAGGGGACGGAGAAGTATTTGATGAGGGCCTTGCCTTCATCCATCTTCTGGTCGGCAAGCTGCAGAACCGCGCCGACGCCTTTCAAGCTGAGCGGGAGTCCCATTGTCGCCGCCCAGACCATCGAGCAGCGCCAGCCCTCCGGGTTCAGGAACCGCGCAGGCTCCAATGTCAGCGGATGGTTGTCATGGAACGGGTCAAGGCTGCGTCCCAGGTCGCGCAGGTAGCGTGACAGGCAAACGCGCTCGAAGTTAGCGTTAAAGGCCCACTTGACGACCGTGTCGTCGGTCAGCGCGTCGAGAATCTCCTCCGGGATGGATTCGCCGGATGCGAGGTCGATGACCTGCACGGGTCCGCCGTCCACGCTGTAGCCAAACAGGAGAATCTCGGAATCCGGGGATTCCGAATAACGATAAACTCCGCATTTGCCCAGATCGACATCGCTGTACGTCTCAATATCTATGCTGATGGTTTTCACATTTTTCACCTCAATTCACGAATAAGGCGGCAGAGAGATAAGTCCCTGCCGCCCGCCAATAGCTGGATGGTTTTGCCGGTCAGTCGCGGTGCGCTTCGAGCTCCTTCATGCGGCGCTCGTGGTACTCCTTGTCGCGCTCCTCCTGCCGAGCCTCACGCGCCTGCTCCTCCTTGCCGGAGCGGATCGCGAGAATCGTCATGGAGAGCAGGAGAATGATTCCGGCGATGCCGCCGACTGCCATGATGATGTAGAGGATGATCTCCATAATGTCCTTCATGGTGCCGCCTCCTTAGTTCAGAAAATTGCTGTCGTCGTCGGTTGCGAAGTCAGCGAAGTCGGATTCAGCGCTGGCCTTGCTGCCGAGCGGCTCGCCGTCACGGATCTTCTGCAGGTTGTTGAGCCCGCAGGCGATGCCGCGGTTGCCAGAAGAATTGAACGCGTAGAAGGTGATGCTGGCCCTGCCGTACACGCCGGAGTACACCTCGCTGCGGCTCATGATCGGATTCAGATCCGCATCCACAATGCCCGGAGCGGTCGTAGCGTTCGCATTCACGAAGTATGCGTTACGGTAGGCCTCGTCGTCCGGGCGCTCCGCATCGCCGTCACGAAGCGGCGTCTTGATCGCGGAGAGTGCAGGAACGCTGCGGCTATTGCCCTTGAGCTTGGCTTCGCCCTCCTTGTAGGCGGCATCGATGGCGGCCTTGATCTTGGCGACCGTCACGGTGTCGGACTTCGGGATGATGAGGCTTACGCTGTATTTCGGCGTTCCGCCGTTGATGGACTTCGGCTCCCAGACGTTCGCGTAGGACCAGCGGGTGTTTGGGCCAGTGATAACCTTCATCGGATTGTGCATAGTTGTCTTACTCATGATTTTTGACCTCCTTGAAGTCGTTTTTTGCTGTATTCATCGCCGGACGCTTGTCGGAGTCCGGGACGAGTGTTGGTTTGCCCTGCGGCTTCTCGATGAAGCCTGACAGGAGTTCATTGAACCGGTTCTTTCCGAGGAGCTTCTGCATGGCAGTAATGCCGAGCAGCTTCTTCTCATACGGGTCGAATCCGGCGTCTTCGACCGTCTTGGCGACGGCGGTTTCATTGGCGTACTTGCGGACGGACCTGCCCTCTACGAGCTTAAAGCCGTGCCACTCCTTGCCGGAAAGCGCCTGCTGGAGCGCGTACTCCTTGATGTCGGACGCCCACGAGACCAGCTCGTCCACCTGGGAAAGGATGACCTCGATTTCCGCGTCGGAGAGCTCCGGCGGCAGCTTGAACTCGTGCTGCGCGAGCTTCAGGTTCTCCTCGGCCCGCTTCTGACAGATGGTCTTCGCCTTGCAGAACCGGCACCACGTGCCGCAGGAGAATTCTCCCTTGCCGTCCCACGCCAGCTCCGCCGTAGGCTTCAGAACCTCGTCCGCCCATGCGAGCAGGTCCTTCTTGCTGATCTGCCATTCGCTGACGTTCTGCCGTCTCGGCTGGTAGATCGACATGGCGACCGAATCGATGTCGTAGATGTCGTCGAACAGCTCCAAGGCACCCAGCGAGTAGCATTTGAGCTGCGGATTGTCCTCCGCCGACACGGCGATGCCGGTGCCGTACTTCAGATCGATGATCCGCAGCGTGCCGTCCGAGATGATGAGCGCGTCTGATGTGCCGAAGCCCTGTCTCACCCAGCGGGAGTAGTCCACGCGCTGCTCGACCAGAACAACCGGATCAGGGCAGGCCTGCCTTGCGGTCTCGACCTTCTCCAGCACGTAGGCGGCGTAGCCGTCTGTGGCTTCCTCCATCTCCTCGTTGTAGAAGGCGAGGTCCTCGGTCGGGTCGCGTGACGGGTAGCCGAGCGCCTTGCGGAGCTTGTACTCGGCGAGCGCGTGAGCGCAGGTTCCTTCCAATGCGTAGTCGCTTCCCTTGTCCTCGAATCCCTCGCTAAGCCTGACCGACGGCGGGCAGTGAATCCACCTGTCGGAGCTCGACGCGGAGAGGACCGCATGCTGTCTTTCAGAATTCATTGAGTCCCTCCACATCAAAGAGCAGGGCCTCGTAGTCCTTCGGATCGACAGCCGACAGCTTGCTCGCGCCGTACTTGTGGAGAAGCTCGCGGATCTGCGCCGTGTAGCCTGCGCGGGATCGTTCGGCGAGGACCTTCCGCACATCCTCCAGCTTCAGCTCCTTCTTCGGCTCAGGCTCGGCCTGCGCGGTTTCGGGCTGCGGAGCGGGTTCCTCAGCGGTGCCGGAGAACTGCTGGTAGAGCCAGTCGGCTGCGCTGTTAATAGCGGCGGCGGCATCGCGCAGTTCCTTGATGGTCTGATCCATCTCTGCCATTTTTGACATTCTCTTTACCTCCTTCCATGAGTTGTCTGTCTGCGGCAAGAATCGAGAGGTTCCTTGCCAGCCTTGCGGATACGTGGCTTATCGCAATAAGGACTGCGATAGCCTCCGTGTCCGCGGGACTTCTGTTGCGTGTCTTGTTCATCGCTTGCCTCCAATCCGGAGCATCTGTTTTCGTGCTCCTTACACTTCCCACTGGAGGCGGGCAGACCGTTTTGACGAAGGAAAAAGAGGAATTTCAGAAAAAAGCTCTGGCTACCATGATCGGCAGCCGGAGCAGACGATTAGAACCAGTCCGGGAATTCCCGAGCCAGCTTCTCCTTGGCCTTCTTCAGGCGGGACAGGAATGTTGTGCGCTTGATGCCGATGATGTCGGCGATGGCCTCGTCAGAGAGGCCTTCCTCCCTGAGTTCGCCGATGCGGCGTGCTTCAGGCATGAGCTCGTCCAGACGATGAAGAAGCTGGGCGAGCATCATCTCATCGGCGAGGACCTCCTCGATGAGCGGAGCGTCGTCCGGCACGTAGTCGCCGAGAGTGCCTTCGCCGTCAGGCAGCGGATCGTCAAGAGAGACGGTCGTGTTGTTGCGGAATTCGCAGTCGAGGCAGTTGCCGTCGCACAGCCACCATTTGCTGCGCGGGCAGAAGCATTCGCCGCGATACTGCATGCGTTTCCTCAGCGCCGTGCGCCAGCGGTCGTACTCGCGATACTGGTCCTCCGGGATCTCGTACCACTGCTTGGTGGTCTTGTCGTAGATGCGATACTTCTTGGATTCTTTTGTCATGAATTTTTCCTCCTGTGATTTGCTTTTGCGAAGCAGTCACAGGGGGAATTCACAGACTGTTGATCCCAGAGTCACGCAAGATCATTGAAACCGAGCACGGATTTCGATATAATAGGAATTGGTAGGAAACGTTCAGAAATGCTCCGAACCATGTATCCCATGCGAAATCCGCCAGCTGAGCGATTTCTCCCGTGATCACTTCACAGGACTCACCAAATCGTTCGCAAGGTCGGCTGCCATAGTTCGTAAGGTTCTTAAGGTTCGGGTTTTGAAAAAGCAGAGGAAAATAGTGACAACAGATGGAATACCAAGGCTATGCGGCAGAACGTTCTTCGTACTCCTGCTGCAGGCATTAAAGAATAGGAAAAGCGCCCGAGAGCGTTACAAAGGAGATCGTGATGGCCTCTCTGACCCGGAAGTGCTCATCGGGCTTATCAAGGTAATTAATCCTGATTACGAGCCGCCAAGGCTCGAGCGGATAAAGACAAAGACAAATGATTTCAAGGCATGCAAGCTGTCGAAGGGTGAGTATCTTCCCTTTGGAAACACACCGGAAGTAGAAGTGTTTGACGAAAGAATCAGAACGGAATACGGGTCTGCGCTGATTCCTATGACGGATTTCGTGAATGAGTTTCTCGACCTCGGAGAAACCGTGCATAAGGATGTCAGATTGGTAAAAGCACTGATTGAACTTGTCCAGTGTGACTACAGCATTGCATCGGATGAAGGATTCTTCATCCGCGACGATGGAGGGCAAATAAAAAAGGCCGCACTTAGCGACCTGACAAAAGTGTGCTATCCAGCATTTTTGCTTGGAATCTGGCACTATGTAGTTGTGAATCGGAAGGACAATAGCATCGGAAAACCTACATATGATGAATGGTGCCCAGAGAATGGCGGTGGCCCGAGAAACTACTCAGGCAATATGGGCAAAGGCATTACAGCTGACATCAGGACATATATGCCGGAGCCCACGGATGCGGAACCGGCGGATGATGCCCAGCCTGATAATGAGTCAAATGAAGATGAGCAAGAGGACGACAATCAGTCTGCCGCATTTTCGCAGCAGGTAATCAATAATCCTCTGTTTATTCAGCAAAACGGGGATAACAATACGATTCTGTCAAACTACGGCACAGTAAATTTGACAATCGGCGAAAAGAAAGGAGCCGCGGATGAGTGACAAACTTGAAGTAATATCAGCTTCCAATCTTCCGGACGACAGGAAGCCAGATGTGACACAGACCGGCAATGAGAATGTGGCCATTGCAAACTACGGCACAGTTCAAATGCAGGTCAACCAGCAGTTTTGTGGAATGCCACAGCTTGGAGGACAGTTTTATGTGCCACCGCGGATAAACCGCGAGTATTACAACATCTTTGTCATCGGCACTGAGGAGTACGACAAGCCTTATTTCAAAGTCCCGCGGGATCGAGCTTTGTCCGAGTGCATGTCTAAGGAGACAAAAGAAAAATTCTCTGGCATGACGAAAGAGGACAAGCAGCAAATCATTATGATGCCGTCTCTTTTCATGGCGGAGAATCATCAGTACGGTAATGCCGATGATGGCCAGAAGGTCATATACGGTTTCGTGTCGGATTACAAGATCTACGAAAATGATGTGAAGGTCTTCTGGTGCGGGTACAGACTGGACATTCCTCAGATACGGCTGAATGAGCTTCTGGAAGAGCTGCAGCTTATCGGAGACAACCGGTTCAACGAGATGAATCGGACGCATTGGGCAATAAAGAGATGCGACCTGATACAAGAACTTCAAGAAGCAGGCATCGAGATTCCGGTATTTACATATGGAACATCGAATTGAGACACGGAGGAACAGTATGAAAGACGAAGTTCAGAGAACAATGACGGCAGACGAAATGCCTGAAAAATGGGTGAACCTCGAAGATATAGCGGACTATCTGAGCGTCAGCAACGACACGATAAGAAACTGGATTAAAGACGGGAAGCTTCCTTATTACAAGGCGGGCAAGCGTTACAAATTCAAGATTTCGGAAGTGGACGAGTGGCTTCGCAAAGGAAAAATCACCGAATGATAGAACATAGTAAAGGGAGGAGGAACCGGGTATGCAGGATAAGATGACTTCGCTGATCACAAAGATAAAACTTGATGCCTCTACGGAAGCCTATACTTTTCATGATGAGGAAGTCTGTCCGACCTACATCAATTTCTTCTTCGGAAAGAACGGAGCCGGGAAAAGCAGTATAGCGGATGCATTCAGGCACCCAGAGTGCCTTGAATGGAAAACCGGCATCAGTCCGGCAAACTATTCTGTCCTGATTTACGATAAGACCTTCGTCAGCCAGAATTTTGCAGACTATGGCAATCTGAAAGGTGTTTTTACGCTGAGCCAGGAGAATGTCGAAGCAAGGCAGAAAGCGGAGGCTGCAGCGCAGGAACGGACGCAGGTCGCACAGGATGGTAAGAAAGCTGCTGAAGCCAGAGACAAAAAGCATGGAGAATTAGCTCCGCTGCTGGAGAATTTCAGAAACGTCTGCTGGGAAGGCGCACGCGAATATCGCAAGGACTATGACCAGACTAAGAAGAAGTCCCGCGAGCGGTTTACCGACGAGGTGCTGTCTGGAGACTATTCTCCAGTCGACCATAACGACACAGCCATAAAGGAGCTCTATGACGTAGCTTTCGATCCGGATGCCAGAAGATACGATCTGTTCAAGTCGTCTTCTGAGATTTCCAGCAGCTATGATTTGTCCGGGCTTTCGCTGCTTGCCGAAGCAATTACGAGCAGCGGCGGGACGGAATTTGCTAGATTCATGAAAGTACTGAACGCTTCAGAGTGGGTTCGCCGTGGCCACGATGCCTATGTTCATAAAGCTGACGGAAAATGCCCGTTCTGTCAGCAGAAGCTCCCCAGACGATTTTGAGACATCTATGGCAAGCGCATTTGATGAAAGCTATCAGGAGTCGCTAAACGCACTGCGTACTCTGCAGTCTAACTATGACACGAAAATGAAAGCTCTTGTTGCGCTGTACCAAGGCAATCTTGACGACGCCTATCCCAAGGCAGAGGAACTGGCCGTTTACGGAACAAAATTGGCAGAGCTTCAATCCCGCATTCTCGAAAACAATCAGCTGATTGCCGATAAGATTTCTTCACCGGTAAAGGTAATAGAGCTGAAGGATGCCGATGCGATTATTTCAGAACTGGATGCGTTGGTCTTACAAATCAACAGACAGATTCAGAATAATAATGACATTGTCGCTGCAAAATCCAGCAAGCAAAGTGAGTGCAACCGCATGGTCTGGGAAAAGATCGCCTTCATCCTGAAGGACTATGTTGCCGACTATATCGCTTCGAAAAAGAAGATCGAGGATGAAGAAGCGGTGCTGCAGGAAAAGGTCAAGGATCTCCAGACACAATATCGCTCTCTGACACAGGAGATAAACGACCTGAATGCCGGGATTATCAACACGGCTGATACGGTACGAAGCATGAATGGCTACCTGAAAGACTCCGGATTCGAAGGATTCAGCCTGCACGAAAAAGAAGGCGTCAAAGGCGGATATGAAGTCATACGCGATGACGGTAAAGTGGCCGTGAATCTAAGTGAGGGCGAGCGCAACTTCATCGCGTTCCTCTACTTCTATCATGTAGTTCACGGCATGCGGTCAGAAACAGACTCTGGCAAAAACAAGATCGTCGTAATCGATGATCCGGTTTCAAGTATGGACAGCAGCGCCCTCTTCATCGTAGGTTCGCTGGTCAGGGAAATGATAGGAATATGTGCAAATGTTGCTGATCCGGTTGAAAACGAGAATCCGATATTCGCTGGAAGGTACATCGAGCAGATCTTTATCCTGACGCATAATGTGTACTTCCATAGAGAGATAACCTACCAGCAGGTCGGCTATTACGATTGCACCACTTTCTATATGATCCGCAAGACTGCCAATGTTTCGCATGTCCATATTTGCGAAAGGCCAAAGGATAAAGCAAAGACCGAGTTTGAGAATTACAACCCGGTACAGAGCTCATATGCAGCACTGTGGGAAGAACTGCGTGATGCGGATTCTGTCATTCCGGCGCGGAACGTGATGCGCAGAATTCTCGAGTCGTATTTCCTACAGCTTTGTGGATACGAAGGCACGAGTCTCAGGGAACAACTGCTCGAAGATCCGGAGAACCGGAAGAACTTTATTAAAGAAGTTCCAAATGGACAGCCGGATATGACCGACTACGAGCTTGCATCGACTATGCTTGCTTATATCAACAATCCTAATGGCATTACAGACGGACTGAATCTTGTTGTCGAGGATTATGACGATGTGGACATGTACAAGCGAGTGTTCAAACAAATCTTCTATGTCATGCACCAGAATCAGCATTATGACATGATGACGGCAGCGGTCAAGAAAAAAGAATGAAAAGTAGGTAAGATAGCTTATGCCAAGACAAATAAAATCAAAGGAACGTGTCGCGGAGCACGGCGAAGTGTTCACGAACGAGCGTGAAGTCAATGCCATGCTCGATCTCGTGAAAAGCGAAACCGACCGGATTGAAAGCCGGTTTCTGGAGCCCGCCTGCGGCGATGGAAACTTCCTCGCGGAAATTCTGCGACGGAAGCTCGCGAGGGTTAAGCGGCAATATAAGAGAAATAATTCAGAGTATACGAAGAATGCGTTTCTTGCGCTTACCAGCATCTACGGAATCGACATTCAGGAAGATAACGTGAAGGAATGCCGGGAGCGGCTCTTTCAAATATGGGATGAAGCTTACACAAAACAGTGTAAGAAGGAATCCAGCGATGAGATCCGAAGCGCGGCACGCTATATTCTCCAGAAGAATATCCTGTGCGGTGATGCGCTGACGTTGATGCAAAACGACAATACGCCGATCATTTTTTCACAATGGGACTTCACCGTCGGGTACCGGATGCGCCGCAGGGATTTCACACTCGACGCGTTGATGCGCGATGAAGAGCCTGAAAAGGTTGAAGATACAGGTCAGATGAACTTTATGGATATGCTGACCGAGAAAAAGAAGCAGGGATGGGATTACGACGCCGAGACACACGGATGGACTCCGGCACCGATCAGAGAGTTTTCGTCCGTAGATTACTGGGAGGTTCAATATGTCACTGAATCCTGATTTATTTACAAGCGTATACAAACCGGACGTCCTGTCTTGCCTTGCAGACCTGTCGAACGACGAGGTCTTCACACCGCCGGACGTCGCGAACAGAATGCTCGACATGCTGCCGCAGGAGCTTTTCCGCGATCCGGAGACGAAGTTCCTCGATCCGGCATGCAAATCCGGAGTGTTCCTCCGCGAAATTGCGAAGCGGCTTATTGCTGGTCTTGCGGACAAAATTCCAAACCTGCAGGAACGCTGCGACTGGATTTTCAAGAACCAGCTCTACGGCATTGCCATCACGGAGCTGACTTCCCTTCTGTCCCGCCGTTCGGTTTACTGCTCGAAGTATCCGAACAGTCCGTTTTCGATTACGCAATTCGATAACGTGCAGGGGAATATTATCTTTCACAAGATCAAGCACACGTGGCAGAACAAGAAGTGTATTTATTGTGGCACGGCTGAGAACGGTGATCTGAATGACATCGCCCGTGAAGGAATGGAGTCTCATGCCTATGAGTTTATACATACATTACATCCGGAGGATATTTTTAAGATGAAGTTTGATGTGATAATTTCAAATCCGCCGTACCAATTAAATGATGGTGGCAATGGAAAAAGCGCAAAACCTATATACCAGCTATTTGTTGAACAGGCTAAGAAACTTAACCCTCGTTATCTAACGATGATTATCCCTTCTCGGTGGTTCACCGGAGGCAAAGGGCTTGATGATTTCAGGAAAACCATGCTGCATGACAAAAGAATTCGGAAGCTCGTTGACTACGAGAACTTTAAGGACGTATTTCCGGGCGTGGACTTAGCAGGAGGAGCTTGTTATTTCTTATGGGATCGAGATAATACAGGATCATGCGAAGTTACTAATATGACCGATACTGTGCAAGGACGAATGATCAGAGATCTTGACGAATACGATGTGTTTATTCGCCAGAATAAGGCACTTTCAGTTGTTAGAAAGGTTTTATCATGGAATAAACATAATCGCGTTTTGTCGGATGTCGTATCAGCCAGAAAGCCATTCGGATTGCCAACAAATTATGAGCCAAAGGATAACGGTGTTCCTTGCTATTTCATTCAGCGAATTGGAAAAAAATATGCTGATCCGAAAGATATTGATGATTCAAAAGGATACTTAAGCAAATGGAAGCTTTTAGCACCTAAGGCTCCAATTGCTGGGCAAACAGATTTCTCAAAGCCTGTAGGGTTTTATTATGACGGAAACACCAGAATCGCGGCACCAGGAGAATGCTGTACTGAATCATTCATAATATTGGGCGCTTTTGATTCAGAAGATGAGGTTTTGGCTTATAGGACATATATTTACACTAAAACCGTCAGGTTTCTCCTTCTCCAGACTGTTGTCTCTCAGGACGTTACTAAGAAGAATTTTTGCTTCATTCCAGATCTCGGACATTATCAGGGCGTCTACAACGATCAAATGCTCTGTAAGAAATGGAATATCGCTGAGGATGAATGGGAAATGATAGATGCCCGCATTAGCGCTGTTGGAGGTGAATGATTATGGCTGCATACCAAGAGACTTGGGTATTCCCTTGTAATGTTCGTTTCTTTGATATATTTGAACATTTTGCGAAAAGTAACACGGTAGTATGGAAGAAAAGGGGTTCTGTACATACTGGCGATGAGGTTTACATTTACATTGGTGCTCCTTATAAGGAAATAAGATTTAAATGCCATGTTATTGCAGATGAAGTCCCTGAAGATGTGGTTCAGGAAAACTCATATGCTATTCCTAAAAATGCTGATGGGAAGTTACACTATGTTGAGTTGGAGCTCGACCAAACTTTTGACGAAGGCCGATATACATATGAATTACTGAAAGAAAATGATTTAGGCCAAGTGCAGATCCCAGCGAGGGCGTCACGGAGGCTAAGATCTTTTTTGGAAAGAGGTGAAGACTGATGGCTGATATTTTCGATCAATATGTTCACCCGAAAACAGAAGTTAAGCCGATCATCTACGCCTATTCCGACACCCGATTTCCGGGATGCCTGAAAGTCGGTTATACAGATCGACCTATCGAAGTACGCATGCATGAGCACTATCCGACGTTGACGCCGGGCCAGTCTTACAAGGTCGAGTACGTCGAATCCGCACTTAATGCTGACGGCGCGATCTTCATGGATCACGATGTGCATCGGATGCTTGAGGCGCACGGCTTTCACGCTCAGAAATCGCCGGACGGCAAAAAGAGCGAATGGTACAAGTGCTCGGTTGATGATGTGAAAGCCGCTATCCTTGCCGTCAAGACATCATCTCTCAACCTTGAGAACCGCACGCAGAATTTTCGTATGCGCCCGGAACAGGCCCGCGCTGTCCGGATGACAAAGGCTTACTTTGAATCCGAGACAAAGCGGAATCCGAATCATACGGCGAAGTTCCTTTGGAACGCGAAGATGCGTTTTGGTAAGACGTTCACGTCCTATGAACTTGCCAAGGCGATGGACATGAAGCGGGTGCTGATTCTGACCTTTAAACCCGCTGTTGAGGAATCGTGGGAAACCGATCTGCTCTCACACATGGATTTCGAGGGCTGGCAGTTCTATTCCCGTGAGGTCTCTCAGGAAACAGGAATTCGACCACAGGATCTGGATCAGTCGAAGCCGATTGTCTGCTTTGGCTCATTCCAAGACTTCCTCGGCACGAATGCCGCTGGTGGCATCAAGGCCAAGAACGAATGGGTGCATACGACGAACTGGGATCTGGTCATCTTCGATGAGTACCACTTTGGCGCATGGCGTGAGAACGCTAAGCACCTGTTTGAGAAAGAGGACGAGGACAGCTACGACGATCTGGATATCGATAAGTACAAAAAAGATGAGGCCGATAATGCTGTCAACGAGGACTTCCTGCCGATCACGACAAAGTACTATCTCTTCCTGTCCGGTACGCCTTTCCGGGCTCTGAACACCGGCGAGTTCATGGAGGATCAGATCTTCTCATGGACATATTCCGATGAGCAGAAAGCGAAAGAAAACTGGGACGACAATGACGGCCCGAATCCGTATGCGTCTATGCCGGAAATGGTCATGATGACTTATCGGATTCCGGACGAAATCCGTCGTATCGCCTACAACGAGGATTTTAACGAGTTTGACCTGAACGTGTTCTTTGCCGCGAAACCGGAAGTCGAAGGACACCCAGAGACGGCGCAGTTCGTCTATAAGGACTATGTCCAGAAGTGGCTTTCTCTTATCCGTGGCGCTTATATGCCCTCAACTGTCGACGATCTGAAGCTTGGCCAGAATGCCAAGCCAGTTATGCCATACTCTGATGCTCGAATGCTGTCGGTGTTGAACCATACGCTGTGGTTCCTGCCGAACGTGGCCTCCTGCTACGCTATGGCGAACCTGCTCGCCGAGAAGCAGAACGTTTTCTACCATGACTACACCGTCAATGTCTGCGCCGGAACAGCAGCAGGCGTAGGACTCGCTGCGCTTGAACCGGTGCGTGAGTCTATGGACCCGCCGCTCGAGACAAAAACCATCACGCTCTCTTGCGGCAAGCTGACGACCGGCGTGACGATCAAGCCGTGGACGGGTATTTTCATGCTGCGGAACCTGTCCTCTCCGGAGACATATTTCCAGGCTGCATTCCGCGTGCAGTCTCCTTGGACAGTTAAGAAGGAAGATGGTACAGAGGAAATCCTCAAAGAGAATTGCTACATCTTTGACTTTGCCCTTGACCGTGCATTGAGACAAATTTCCGATTACAGCTGCCGCTTGAACATCTCAGAATCAAATCCAGAAAAGAAGGTGGGAGACTTCATTCATTTCCTGCCGGTACTGGCTTTTGATGGAAGCACGATGACAGCCGTTTCTGCGTCCGACATTCTGGATATTACGATGGCCGGTACGTCTGCAACACTTCTCGCACGCCGCTGGGAATCCGCTCTGCTTGTCAACGTGGACAATGAGACGTTGCAGCGGCTGCTTGACAGCGACGAAGCCATGAAAGCCATTATGAACATTGAAGGCTTCCGTAGCCTCAATAAGGACATTGAGACGATTATCAATAAATCGAACGCCGTTAAGAAAGCTAAGGCTGAAAAAGGCGACGACATGACTCCGAAGGAAAAGAAGGAGCTGTCGCAGGAGGAAAAGGAATACAAGAGCAAACGTAAAGAAATACAGGAGAAGCTCATCAAGTTTGCAACAAGAATCCCGATTTTCATGTATCTGACGGATTTTCGCGAATACAGCTTGAAGGATGTCATCACCCAATTCGAGCCGGGACTTTTCAAGAAAGTTACTGGTCTAACTGTGGAGGATTTCGAGCTGCTCGTCTCCCTTGGAATCTTCAATGACTCGCTCATGAACAGCGCTGTCTACAACTTCAAACGCTATGAAGACGCGTCTCTTGAATATACAGGCATCAGCAAACATGCCGAGGATGAAGATGTCGGTCTGTTCAGTACGGTCATTTCCAAGGATGAGTACAAGGATATGGCCTCCGCGCAGACGGCTTCCATGCAGGAGAACCCATTCAAGAAGACTGTCATCATCGAGCAGCCAATTCAGCAGCCGAAACCCGCACCAGCCAAACCGAAGGTCGTGCCGATTAATCAGGGTTACTCTGTACCTGGCTTGGAGCGCGGTTCCTATGTCGCAGAAAAACCTGCTCCATACGACGCTAAGCCAAAATTCAAAGAGGTCGACCTGTCGAAATTCCGTGTTGGTACTATCGTCACACACAAGAAGTACGGTGAGGGCAAAGTGACGGGAATCAAATCGGGCAAGGTCATGGTTTCCTTTGATGTGGCGAATAAGACGTTCTTGTTCCCGGATGCCATTGAGAAGGGATTCTTAACGGTTAAGGAATGGTAGGAATTTCTGCTCAGACAATAAAGTATTGCGGAGGATGCATGAATGTTTGACAAATTTCGTTTGAAAGAGGTGCTCGTCCAGTACAAGAAGGATTTCCTTCCGAAGCACTGGAAAGACGAAAAATATAAGTGGGAAGCGGTTAAATGCTTTCAGGACAACTGGGATGTGAAAGCGGAGGACTTTGCTGATATGCTCAGCCGGTCTCTCTCCAAAACCTATAACCTTCTTGCCTCGATGAATAATTTCCCGGCACGAATGATTACCGGTTTCGCCAAGACTGCGCCGGAGGAAGTCCGGGCGATGTATATTGACCTTTTTGACGAGACCAAGGAAGTCTACGAGCGGATCAACGCATTCAAAATGCAGTCATCTATTCTGCTCGAAAAGTACGGAAACGGAGCCGGACAACATTATCAGTATGAGAATGCCATCACGACATACCTGTGGCTGCGATATCCGGACAAGTACTACATCTATAAGTTCGGTGAGGTAAAGGCAGCGTCCGATGTCCTCGAAAGCGACTACCGCTTCAAGAAAGGCGCATACGCGGATAATATCCGGAATTTCTATAAATTCTATGATGAAATCTGTGAGGAACTGAAACAGGATACAGAGCTGGTAAACCTGTTCCGAAGTCAACTTACAAGCGACTGCTATCCAGATCCGGAACTGAAAACGCTGACCTTCGATGTAGGGTTCTACATCTCGCGGGAATATTCTAAGAAAGATAGCGGCGATCCCGATAATAATGTGTGGTTCCCGTCACAGGAAGAATATGCGCCCGGCATCACTGTTCAGGAATGGGTGGCACTGCTGAATGATAAAAGTGTCTTTACACAGAGCAGCCTTGAAATTATGAAGCGCTTCAAGGACTACGGCGGCGCAGCCACCTGCACACAGCTTGCTGTCAAATACGGCGAGAGCAAGAACTTTTATAACGCCGGTTCTGTAGGATTGGCAAAACGAGTCGTCGAGAAGACCGGATGCCCGGTTATGCCGAGAGATTCTGATAATTCCAGATGGTGGCCTGTCCTCTATGTTGGCAGGCATGCTACAAAAGACGAAGACGGCGGGTACATTTGGAGACTTCGGAGCGAACTCTCCGATGCCTTGGATCAGGTCGATTTGAAGGACGTGGACCTCTATGCAAAATCTGATGACGGCGAAGAAGAACATGGCTACTGGTGGCTGAATGCGAATCCGAAGATCTGGAGCTTTTCAGATCTGCAGGTCGGCGAAGTGCAGGACTACACGCTCTTCAACGAGAATGGCAACAAGCGCCGTGTGTTCCAGAACTTTATTGACGCCAAGGCAGGCGATCTCGTCATTGGCTATGAATCGAATCCGGTCAAGCAGGTTGTAGCTCTTGTGAAGGTCAGTGCGGCGAACGACGGCCAGAAGATTTATTTTGAAAAGACAGAGTCGCTTGCAAACCCGATTGACTACCAGACGCTGAAGGAATGCCCTGAACTGGAGAAGATGGAGTTCTTCCAGAATCCGAATGGCAGCTTCTTCAAGCTGACAAAAGGCGAATATGAATTCATCATGGACATGATCCGTGATGAGAATCCGCTGAATACTGAGGTAAAGATTCCACCTTATACGAAGGAGGACTTCCTATCTGAGGTTTACATGACCGAGGAGAAATATGATCGGCTGGCTGGTGTGCTCCTGAACAAGATGAACATCATCCTGCAGGGTGCTCCAGGTGTCGGTAAGACATTCGCTGCAAAGCGCCTCGCCTACTCACTGATGGGTGAAAAGGATGACAGCCGGATTGAATTCGTGCAGTTTCATCAGAATTATTCCTATGAGGATTTCATGATGGGCTATAAACCGTCCGGCGACAGCTTCGAGCTGAAGTATGGCGTGTTCTATCGTTTCTGCAAGAAGGCCGAGAATCAGCCGGATAAGAAGTACTTCTTCATTATTGACGAAATCAACCGCGGAAATCTCAGTAAGATTTTTGGCGAACTTCTGATGCTGATCGAGAAGGATTATCGCGGCACAAAGGCTACGCTTGCCTATAATGGCATGCCTTTTACTGTGCCGGAAAATCTGTACATCATCGGCATGATGAACACGGCAGACCGCAGCCTTGCGATGATCGACTATGCTCTTCGTCGGAGGTTCAGCTTCTTTGAGATTGAACCGGGTTTTGAATCAAAAGGCTTTAGTGACTATCAGCGGACACTGGAGAACGATACATTTGATGAGCTGATCAAGAAAGTCATCGAATTGAATGAGGAAATCAGCCGGGATAAATCTCTTGGCAAAGGTTTCTGTATCGGGCACAGCTATTTCTGCGGCAGAACGAAGAAAACCTGCACCGACGAATGGATGCAGTCAGTTGTGGATTATGACATTCTCCCGATGCTTCAGGAGTACTGGTTTGACGACGACAGCAAGGTGCAGCGGTGGGATAACATCCTGCACGGAGTATTTCAATGACAAAGGATAAAAGCATATTCATAAAAAACATCTACTATATGCTGTCCTATGCGTTTACTACGCTCAAAGAGTCCGTCTACGACGATATTCAGAAAGAGTCATTCGAGAACATCCATAACCTGTTTGCGGCGATTCTGGCAAAAGGTATAGGCCTTCAGCTGAAGCAGGGACTTTATCGGGAATACATCAATCGGGTGGAGACACTTCCTGTTGTCCGCGGCAAAATTGATATGCCGGGTACAATCCGAAACCGGCTGGGACGCAGACAGGTTGTAACCTGTGATTACGACGAGCTTTCCGAGAATAACCTGCTGAACCAGATTCTTAAATCCACGGTCTTCCTGCTGCTTCGACAGAGGGATGTAGACGAGAAATACAAGGCGGAACTGAAAAAGGAGATGCTCTTTTTCTCGGAAGTGGATCAGATCGAGCTACAGCACATTCGCTGGTCGGATATCCGCTTTCAGAGAAATAATCGGACGTACCAGCTGCTTCTTGTAATCTGCCAGCTGCTGATAGAAGGCTCGCTACTTACAACTGAAAGCGGCGAATACCGACTGGCGAGCTTTGTGGATGAGCAGCGGATGAGCAGGTTGTATGAGAAGTTCATTCTGGAATACTATGCGCAGGAGTTCGGGCAGCGACTGAAGGGATTCTCTTCGAGGGCGTTGCAGATCCCGTGGCAGCTTGACGACGGTTACGATGCTCTGCTTCCGGTGATGCAGACGGACATCACGCTGACATACGGGAATCAGACGCTCATCATCGATGCAAAATATTATGAGCGGACGCTGCAGACGAACTTCGATGTGCAGACACTGCATTCGGGCAACATGTATCAGATCTTCACCTATGTGAAAAACAAGGAAGCGGAACTTGAAGGCACCGGGCATCAAGTGTCGGGGATGCTTCTGTACGCCAAGACTGATGAAGACCTTGTCCCAGACAATGTGTACCAGATGAGCGGGAATCAGATCTCGGTGAAGACTCTGGATCTGAATCAGGAGTTTCCGGAGATTGCTGGGCAGCTGAATAAGATTGTAGAAGATCATTTCATGGTGATGCTTCCTGACGCAGTTTAGCTGATTAAACCTTTCAACGATAGCCATACTTTTTAACGATTGCAGATTGGGGGTGTCGCTTTTGACCACAACAACCACAGCAGCATATGAATACAGGACCGGAAGTGAGCTCCCGCTCTATGCCCTGAAACGAAGAAAAGCCCAGAAACAGTGCGGTTTCCGGGCTAAAAGCACAGATGGGCATTGTATCCGAAGATGAGGTCTTGATAGACAAGCCTAACAGCCGAAATCAGAGGTACAGGAAAAAGCAACTTGATCGGTGACCGACCAAGATAAGCGACCAAGATGCCGACCAAGTTAACGGCATACTGGGTTGAGGCCTTGATCATAAACCGATTGAGCAGGGGAGAGCAGGTCGAGACGATGGCTTCTCTCCTGCCCGCCATATTATAGGTAGAAAAAGCATGTGGACAAGTTCCCGCAAACGGAGAGCACCTGTAAAAGTGCCGATTTTCGGCTTAGAGCAGTTCCCGCAAACGAACGGAAATGTGCCCGGGAACCAGACATTCAGGTGCTTGTCTCATGCCACATTGAAACCGTTTCCCTGCTGACGAGGGAATAAGAAATCTAAGAGGAGGCAGCCATGCTGATTAATTTCAATGAAATAAAAGAAGCCAAGCGTTAGCGAAGGCTGATTACATGCAAGCTGTGCTGAGACATGTGTCCTCTTAACGAAGGCAAGTGTTAGCGAAACCTAAGCCTGAATTTTAGAGGCAGAACGTCCTTATAAAAATTGATGTCAGGAAATTAAACCCTGGTACTGTAAAAGCCTTGAAAACAAGGTATTTCTGTGCATTTATCTCTTCGCGTCCAGACAGCCGTCCGGACGCGAAAATTCGTTATAGGGAACTTGTCCAAGGGAAATTGTGCCCACCTCGAGTTATGAGGTTGGATGTCAGAGGCTTGAGGTAGACCAGAATCTGATTGATGAGTTTTCGTACCAGCCCATCGTCAAACTCTACGATGGCGGTTTCCTGACCGGCGATAAAATCCTGAGGTTCAGTGATGCGCTTCAAGGTCAGGAAGTCTGTGGTATAAGTCATTTGCAGCGAGGAGATAGATCAATGATTGATATGTTAAAAAAGTGCGGAATCCGCAATATTTATCTCGTGTGGAAAGGGGATACATATGGAGTTTCCAAGAGAATTATACTTACAGAAGCTGATCGGCAAGATGCACAATGGCCGCGTGAAGATCATTACAGGCATCCGTCGCTGTGGTAAGTCATATCTGCTCTTTCATCTGTTTACCCGCTATCTGCACGAGCAGGGAGTCACAGATAATCAGATCATTGGGCTTTCACTGGAAGATCTGCCAAATGCCAGATATCGTAATCCGCTGGAGTTGGATCAATACGTGCGGAGTCGAATTGTGGATCAGTCACGTCAATACTATGTGATGATTGATGAAATCCAGTTTGTGACGGCAATTCCTAACCCGTATCTCGATGATCCGAACGCGAAGTTAACATTTATCGATGTGATCTTGGGATTGATGAAGTTATGCAATGTCGATCTCTATATCACAGGCAGTAATTCGAAGATGTTGTCCAGTGATATCCTCACACAGTTTCGCGATCGAGGGGATGAAATACGTATCTATCCGCTGTCATTTGCGGAATTTAGCGGGGCATATGAAGGTGACAGTCGAAGAGCATGGGCCGATTACTGTACATATGGCGGTATGCCGACAGCGGTGGAACTTCAGACACATGAAGAGAAGAGCAGATACCTGCAGAATCTGTTTCAGAGGACGTACCTTAAGGATGTGATTGAGCGTCATAACATAAAAAATGACGTGTCAATATTAGATGATTTGCTAAATGTTGTCGCGTCGGCAATTGGATCACTTACGAATGCATCAAAGCTCTCCCGAACATTTATGAGCGAAAAGCATGTTAGCATCAGCTCGACTACAATAGAGCGCTATTTAGGATATTTTGAGGAGGCTTTTCTCATTAGTAAAGCCAATCGCTATGATGTGAAGGGAAAGCGATATATGCAGACTCCCAGCAAATATTACTTCACAGATGTAGGTCTTCGAAATGCGAAATTGAATTTTCGACAGCAGGAGGAGACGTATATCATGGAAAATATCCTCTATTGTGATCTTATACGACGTGGATATGATGTCGATGTGGGACTCGTGGAGCAGAATGCCGTAACTGCTGAGGGAAAGAAGATCAGGAAGCAGTTGGAGGTAGATTTTGTCGTTAATCGCGGAAGCAATCGTACATATATTCAATCAGCGCTTACGATTGCAGAGACTGAGAAGCGGAAGCAGGAGATAGCATCTCTGATACATATTCCTGACTCATTCAACAAGATTGTGGTGGTGCGAGAGTATATCACATCATGGCGTGACGAGAATGGGATTCTTTATATTGGAATCGAGCAGTTCCTGCTGGACGAAAAAGTGTTAGATTATTAACTTCCAGTTTGTTGAGTTGGTTCGAAATCAGATGGATATGTTTTCGCATACCCTCGGATTTTGGATATATTCCCGCAGACACTCGACATTCATAATGGTGTCTCCGGGCACATCGAAACCGTTTCCCTGCTGACGAGGGAGTAAAATAAAAAGGAGCCAGCCATGCTGATCAATTTCAATGAAATAAAAGAAGCTGTCTTCTCCGGAATGAATGGCGGGGAAGGAACAATGACTGTCCGGATGTTCAATGACAGCAAATACCGCATCATCCCGACGAAACTCCATCCGGGCGCATCGATCGGACTCCACAAGCAGGAATCCGGAGACGACATCAATTACATCCTTTCCGGCACCGGCAAGGCTATCTGCGACGGGAAAGAAGAAATCCTCACCGCCGGCTGCTGCCACATCTGCCCTAAAGGATCCTCCCATACCATCATTAATACTGGAGAAGACGACCTTACGATGCTGACCCTCGTCGTTCATGGATAGGAGGCAGCCATGAAATACAAGACCATCGACCACATCGTGATCACTACGGAAAATCTTGAGGCATGCCTTCATTTCTATGTCGATATCCTTGGCATGAGGGCCGAGGAGAAGAACGGGAGATACGCACTCTTCTTCGGGAATCAGAAATTCAACATCCATACAAGAAAAGCCGAATTTCTTCCTGCTGCCGGGAATCCCGAATACGGTAGCCTCGATCTCTGTCTTGCCATTGAAGGCAGCATCGAAGATGCCGAAAAGGAAATCAAGGAAAAAGGCGGCGCCATCGAAGAAGGCCCTGTCACACGCCATGGGGCGCTGGGTGAAATGAAAAGCATCTACCTGAGAGACCCCGACGGCAATCTTATCGAACTTGCCTCTTATGAAGGCTGAATTGGACCATTTGGAAGGAGAAATCTATGAACAAGGAAGAAACCTGCCAGTACCTCAAAGACCACGGAATCACTTTTGAGACCACCGAGCATAAGGCTGTATTCAACATGGAAGAACTGGCAGAGGTCAAGCTTCCTTATCCGGAATGGGACGCCAAGAACCTTTTCGTCAGGGATGACAAGAAAAGGAATTACTACCTCATCACCGTCAAGGGTGAAAAGCAGGTGAACCTCAAAGAATTCCGCAAGGCGCAGGGCCTGAGGGCCCTCTCCTTTGCCAGTCCCGATGATCTCTTGAAGTACCTCAAGCTCACCCCGGGCTCTGTCACTCCGCTCGGCCTTCTGAATGACGAAGAAAACGCGGTTCACTTCTACCTCGATGAGACATTTTTGAGCCATAAGATAGGTGTTCATCCCAATGATAACACAGCCACCATCTGGCTGGACACAGAAGACCTCATTCGCATCCTCAAAGATCACGGAACCGAAGTCAACATCGTGGAAATATAAAAAGGAAATGAAAAAGCAGCCCCGCAAAAGGACTGCTTTTTTAGTGCAAGAACCCGCCTTCCTCATTCCCTCTCGAGTTCCGGCGCTAAGACGAGTATATCGCCGTGTTTGATCACGGTGCTGCCGGAAGGAATGATGGTGTCTATGCCTCTCTTGATCAGGAGGACGCGGCGGGCGCTGGAGGAGGGGATGGCGGCAAGCGGACGATTGGCCGCTTCGCTTGCGCGGTCGACGACGACTTCTTCCAGAGCGTGATGCTCTTCATCCTCGAAACTGTGAGCCGCAAAGACCAGAAGGTCATTTTCCTTCAGAACCGTACTCCCGTCAGGCACAAGGACTTCGCCATTTCTCATAATCATCGCCACGAGAAGATCCCTCGGAAGCTGAAGCTCTGCCAGCGACTTGCCGCACCAGCTGCTCCCTTCCTTTAGGCGCAGCCGGACGAAGCTGATATCGCTGTCATCCTGGTAATCATTAAACGTCGTGCGGATATCCGCCGTAGGATCGATCATCGAAAGCTTCTTGGCCGCGAACGGAAGAAGCGTTCCCTGAATGGAAATCGAGAGAAGTACCATGCAGAACACAAGGTTATAAAGATTGTACGTAATGTCCACCTCGGCCAGCACAGCACCTATGGCAAATACAATCGAGGCCGCCCCGCGGAGGCCCGCCCAGGAAACCAGGGTAATCTGCTCCCGCTTGGCCCCGAAAGGCGCCAGGATCGCCGCGCTTACCAGAGGTCTTGCCACAAGCGTCAGGAACGTTGTCAGCACCAGAGCCGGCACAATCACAGACGGCAGATCCACCGGCGTCACCAGAAGTCCCAGAAGGAAGAAAATCATCACCTGCGCCACATTCGTCAGGACATCGAAGAAATGGACCAGGTACTTCTTCTGCGGAAGCTTCGAATTTCCGATATAAATCCCGCAGAGGTAGACACTCAGATATCCATTTCCATCAAACTCTGCCGGAATCGCATACGCCAGCACCATGATCGAAAACAGGAAAACCGTGTGACTCTGCTGTGAAGGAAGCAGCCGCGAATGCAGAAGCTTCAGCGCAAGCCAGCCGATTGCGAGCCCGAAAAAAGCTCCGATTAGAAGCTGCTTGGCCAGGAGCAGAGGGAAAGAAAACGCTGCCCCGCTCAAAAGCGCAATCGCCGCCATCGTCAGCATATAACTCATCGGGTCATTCGAACCCGACTCCACCTCAAGGAGCGAGTCCGTATGATACTTCAAAGCCAGCTTCTGCGAACGAAGAATGTTGAAAACTGAAGCCGCATCCGTCGAAGAAATCACGGCCCCGATCAGAAAACTCTCCAGCCACGAAAGCGACAGCGCGAAATGAGCGAATACAGCCACAGCTCCCGCCGTCCCCGCAACTCCCAGCGAAGACATTAGAGCTGCCTCGCGCAGAACCGGCCGCGCTGCCCGCATATTCGTCCCGAAGCCGCCATAAAACATAATGAAAATCAGGCACACTGAGCATACCAGGTTCACCAGAGCATAATGATCAAACTGAATCCGAAACGGCCCGTTCTCCCCGAAAAACATGCCCAGACCGATAAAAATGAGCAAAGAAGGAACAGGAATCTTCTCCAAAAACCGATTCAGCAAAATACAAATCAAAATCACAGCCCCCAATAAAAGCAAGGGTTGATTCAACCACACCACATCCTTCCCTAAGTAATAGAAAATACTCTATTTATAACTGTAACAGCTAGGACGCAATACTGTCAAATAATCAGAGCAAATCATCGATAATAAAAGGAAATATATGAGAAATTGGGAAGAATGGCATGGAAATGAGGGGAATAAGAAAGGAATGAGTGAGATTAAATGTATCGCTAACACTTGCCTTCCCAGACGGGGAAGTACGCCCTTGACCTTGCTCTGGAAGAGAAGGTCGGGATGAGATTATGAAAGGTTTCAAACAAATAAACAGAGCTCTTTCTTTTATTCCTCTTGAAGCTGCCCCCGACGGAGGGAAGAATTGCCTTTTACCTTGCTCCGGCAGGAGAAGACC